>MDSZ01070470.1_pt1 | contig 13458 bp, 15 predicted proteins | sample 811201 | NCBI WGS metagenome assembly MDSZ01 (sample SAMN05326647, study PRJNA326480) | marine metagenome | isolation source: seawater | place: Indian Ocean: North | collected 2010
TGATTTATACTACGTATTACCCTCATTTTCGTCTTTACCTAATATCCAGCGTGTGTCGGTTTTTCTATTTAATCGAGAAGTAACCTCATTGTACATACATAGGTAAACAATAAACTTTATGACCAACAGTAAACAGCAAGACATATAAACCCTTTCATTGCATTACCAACAGGTTTAAAAAAGATGGACGTCACTTTTGATGGTTATCGCGTCCGTGGCCTTACAGTGGCCCAAAGAGAAAACTTTGCACGTGACAAACTTCGCAAGATCGAACTGCTTCTTGGATACGGTGAAAAAAATATTAATTTCTGGAACGACAACTATGAAAAAATTGAAGAAGAAATTGATACAATAAAAACACTTCCGACTGAATACAAAAACTTGAAAGAACGTTACAATAAAATTCAAAAGGACGTCGTTAATCAAAACACCTCTCAATTTGAAAATGTATTCCAGGTTTCTGAACTAAGAGACCTTATCGTTCAGAATAATATTAAGGTTCCAAAAAAAACAGATTATTTTCAAGAAGTCAAATTGAGAATTCAAGAGCCTTTGTTGCTTACTATGGAGCGAGCAAGCGAGGATCTTTACAATGAAGCACGCAGGGAATTAAAAAAACATTGTTTTTCTAAATATGATAAAAATGGCAAAAAAAGCATCATGGATAACTATGAAAAAACCAGGTTTTGTAGAAATCTTGAAAATGAACCGTGCAAACGTGCATGTGATGATGAAATAATTAGTGAACCAGAACAAGTTTTTGAACCTTTGGAGGAAAACATTGAGTTTACAAATGACAAATATTCCTATTATGAATTGAAAATCAAATTCAAGCGCGGCATCTACCATATTAAAACTCACAAAATCATTGAAAAATTTGCCTTTCAGGATTATGAGCCCTATATATTTCCGAAACACAGTTTCAGAATTCACCAAAGCCTAGAACATATCGGAAGATCAGCTTTTGCAACAACGGAGTTTCCATTTGATCAGATTTATCTCCAGGACCATGATGAAATTGGGTTACAATCTGTCATTTTTGAAAAAGGAAGCAATCTAAAATTTATTGGTGAACACGCTTTTGCTGGTAATCCTTTAAAGGAAATTGATCTAAGCACAACAAAAGTTACCAGTTTGAACACTGATATATTTAGAGATTGTAAAAATCTAACCAATGTCAAACTTCCCCAGAATTTGGTAACCATTTCAAAACATTGTTTTCTTAACTGTGAAAGGCTGAAACAAATACAGATTCCGAATACACTTAAATATTTGGAAATTCTGGCATTTTGCGAAAGTGGACTTGAATCAATTGATCTAAGCAAGACAGGTATTAAAGTAATAACACAGTGGTGCTTCAGAAATTGCAGAAATTTAAAAACTGTAAAACTACCAGATAAACTAGAAAAGATAGGAGCTCAAGCCTTCTTTGATTGTATTTCCTTGGAGGTTTTGGAAATTCCAGATGCTAAAATAAAGATAGAGCGTAGTGCATTTGGGAACTGCAATCCATCTCTAAAAATGTTATTTTTACAAAATGGATATACACAAGATTACGTAGATCAAATATTTAAATCTTAATAAAAGATTAAAGAAAATGAAGACTGTCTAGGCGTTTTAGAGTTTGCATGACCCCACCCGTGTACGACCCATACTAGTCGGGTTAAAAACAATTAGATTCTTCGAATTCCTTTTCTGGGGGGTCTTTCCTGTGTGAATCTCTTGTTCCTATGATATATTCGTATTCTAGAATGTTGATACCTTTGAGGATGTAGATGATGATCCCCACAGCGCCGAGGATACCGTTTCCGGCACCGGGTATGATGGTGCCATTCTTTGTGAGGATATGATATGACCCAGCAAAGAAAGCGGGTCGATCTTTTTTCCCACGGGAAGGGTTGCAACCAGTACATTCGTCAATGTAAGGGACATCTTTCAGAAGCAGAAGGATAAGGAGAATTTCGCGTAGTACCGTATGATCACCTTTTGTGATGGCAAGTAAAGGGGGTACGGAACCAGAACGGTGAACCTTATTGAGATTGTCTGGGTCTACTTCACGCCTTCGAATATAGCGGTGTGTAAGTAAGGAGATAGGTGAATAGAGGTAGGCAGCGTGCAAAAGGTGATGTACCGACATTGCCATATAAAATTGTTGCAAGTCGACCATATGCGAAAGCCTATAATCTGCCAATATTTGTTTGGGCATCTGCCTTGCAATCACTATCGTCTACATTACATGTCGTAAGTACCAAGAAGGAGAGAATGAACATGGTATAATATGAAAAACATACCCTAGCCTGTGAAGTAAGTTCTTCTCCAGCATTGCAGTCGACCTTAGACGCAGCCAAAGCCAGTGCCCTTTGTAATTCGACATCGGTGGCGGGTCTACAACGGGTATTTCTTTCGATATTGAAACGGGCGACTTGTGATCGGCGAAGCCAAAAGCCATGTGTAATAGCAGTCAATCTTGCGAGACCCTTTCCGTTGATACCAAATAGTGGTGGGTCAACATGATCAGGATGTTTACAAAAACAAGCCGTGTCTTCTGAGGATATTTCTTCTTGTGTGACAAAGGCACTAGTGAACCTGCAAAGCGGCTTAAGTGCTTCCAGTACCTGTTCCTTTGTCACCTGTGCCTGGGTCCAAGCTTTGTCCAGGAACTTGTGATAAGAGGCTCAGCAATTAGATTATCTTTAAATTTTTATTATTAATGGAGAGGGACCTACCTGTGAGGCCGTCTTTAGTGCCTCGCTGAAAGTTGCTGGTTTGACATTCATAGGATCTGTTGCAGTGACGGTCCATGTCAGGTTTGCTATTGTCGTCACCTGATACCATATGGCCGTCAATACATCTTTTTCTTCCGGCGATTTGCTTATTAGCATTGCCTGCCTTGCTTGTTTTTCTTGTGGTATTCTTGCGTTTGGAACCTCTCCGCTTTGTGTTCTTTTCGATATACTTGACATTGTCCAAAGTCTTGGTGATGGTATGTACCTCTGATGGTCCCAATTTGATTGGTGATATGGTATTCTCTGGATGAATTTTATGTATGACCCTGGCCGTTGCTGAATGTCTGGGTAGATGGACCTTAGAAAAAAATTAGGATATGACAGACAGTAAGATACTAGGTACTTATAAACACTTACCTCTGGGACGGCAGAACCTTTCTCCAAAGCCCTGACAATTATATTATCAAGACATTCATGAGCTATTTCTGAAGCAACACGTGCCCTTGTAGTAGACATTCCCTGATCTCTGACGTCAATAGACGTGTCAATTTAAATAAGTGGTGGTGTTGAAAGAGGCAATGTTACCATATTCATTACAAAAACGTACACCCATGGGTTATGTTATTATGAAGCACCGGCTGTTTTGCGACAAGACATATAAGTTAAGTCCAAACAACTTCAGTCGATGCACGCTTGCCCTTTTCAGGATACACACGTGCCCAACGGTATGTCACGCTTATTGTCTTTATGGTTGTCGTTGAAATCACCCGTGTGTTTTTTTTCTTAAGATGTCCCGTGGAGTGTGGTCCATAGGTCTTATTCTTGAGGGCCCTGAACAACGTGTGGTTACATTCAGGTGGTGTCCACGCGATGACCCAATTGAATCACCGATGCAAATGTACACGAGGGTGGGAAATGTTATTTTTAGGAGAGACGGGTAAAGGATGTCACCCTTTCGCTTCTCCCATTTAAAAGACTTTGCTAATCTCTTTATGTTGTTAGGGCCTTTTATTTGGATGAGAACGGCAGTGAATATCGGGCGACCTTTTTGAAAATGTTAGAAGCGGAGATGCCCGAGATATGCCCTAAACCCAGGTGCAAGGGGGTCTTACGTAATGAGAATGCTGACGATTTTCTTATATGTGATTTTTGTAAATGTAGACAAAGAATTTAATTTTTTTTAAAAGATCAAAGATAGTCTAGATTCTTGTACCTGGCCGTACCCCCTTTTTTGCCTGGTAAAAGAATATAGCATTCCCAGACCTAAAAGGATAGCCAAAAGCACAGTGCCTCCTAAAAAGGACCAGAAAAGTGTACCATCTTCTTCATCATTGTCATTATTGAAAAAATCGACTGTGCTGTTTGACTGGTACTTATCAGAAGTCTCCACATTGTTTGTGCCTCTTGCAATTATACCGCTTCCAATATTTCCCAAAAGAATTATTTTGGACGTAAATGATAGAAAGCCATAAACGTATTCGTATTTGACTTTCATCTGCAGTGTACGTTCACTACTGATTTTGAACATGTGGCACACTGCAAATGAACTGAAAGTAATGAAAAGTCCTATGATGGCCCCCCAAACAAAGTCAGGTGCATCTTTCTTTTCTGCACCGGTTGGGAATTTCACGCCACAGGCATCTTCTTTTGGCTGGGCCTGGTTTGCTACGCCGAATACGATGTATAGCGATACCCAAGGAACCAGAAATATCGCAGAGGCTACCAAGAAGAATGCCTTGGACAAGTACGTCTGGTCTTTACTCCAAAGTGCCTCTGAAGCTGCACCTGTACATATCACCAAAACCTGTACAGAAAATGCCAGTACCAGCGTATTGAGGTCCGGGGGTGCCTTGAAAAGTATCGATATAATTGTGAACATAAGCCCAGAACTGAAAGCATAATCAACCCAACGTGCCCAGTTAAACCCAGTGTCAATACAGTTACGTCGGTATGCATCCCAGAATATGCCGGATAATAAATGATGAAGCCCAGATATCAAGCTGAAAGAAGCGGCTGCCCAAATGAGAGATACTTCATGATCACTGTCTACTTTCTGTTTAACGGGGTAGATCATACAACCATCACCACTGCCACATGTACTTTCCCTGTTAGTCACCCATGCATTGTATTCGTAATATACGTAGGTTTTCCAATCCTTGTCTTCCGCAGTTGCATAGCCTGCCACGGACAAGGCTGTGCCAATATGAAGCAGCCCCAAAAAAAACTGCCATGACCTCAAATCTTTATATTCGTTTACTTCAGTCATTTTTTATTAATAAATTTATGTAAGGTTTATATAACTCCGAAATACCAGCCATTTATCGTCACCATCATCCTCGTCCTTTTTTTATCTCGAATGTCCGATTCGTGTTCAGGCATAATGCGACGAACAGGTTTACCTCTCGGAGGTGATTCTGGAACCACTTCTTCACTGCGTGTCTCTTTGTAATTTTTCAAGAGACGCTTTATTGTTGGGAGTGGGTTATTTATTTTTATTTCCTTTTCTTTAAATTTATCGTGCCGGAATACCACAAGCAAGATTGAAGCGACAAGTTGTGTCATATCAAATGCCGTTACCTTTTTTATGTTGTCATGTAGCTTTTTAACATGTCCTAAGACCCAGTCAAATTCTTCATATACAAAGTCCGATAAAAAAGTTTTATTATATCTAATTTCTGTATTAAAGTGAACCCTATAGGTGTCCATTATTTCAAGCATTATTGCTTCAACAAAGTCTTCTATATTTGTCTCGTAAGGAAAGTCGTTTGTATCCGGGATCCAGATTTCGGTGGACATTCTTGGTATTAAAATGGACTTAGTTTTTATATAAAATCCGAGGATGGGCACGTGTCCGTTCTTTCCCATCTTCACACGTTCTCGTAAATACCGCCTTATACAAGCAGATGTCGTTCTTGAATTGGACGAGGATGAAAACAAAGGATTTTATTTTTTCAAAGACATGCCAAAGGTTTGCAAGGCACCGTCTCGTCTCCCTGCTGAACCAGATTACAAAGAACTTGAGACGTTTCATCGCCATTCGATGCTTATAGAAGATCGCGTATTAAAAGCAACCTCGGTATCACTGGTCGAACCACAGTATAAAATTATGCATTGTCAGGATGACATAGCGTTTCAGATATGGTGCCAACAAGGTACAAAGAGGGAAGACAAGTGTCGTATAGCGACGATGACCGTGTGAGACAAACAACGCTTTATGTGTACTTTTCCATCTAAATGCCTTACCATTGTATCACAAGGCAAAATTTGTACGCCGAAGAGATCGCGATGGCCTTTTGGAATCCAGACAAAGAGATGAAAAAAGATTGGGACCCGATGATCGACACGTTTGAGATTAAAGAAAGGCTTACTAGTATGGCTTATGTGGCACATATTGTTTTTAAAACCATGGTAAGGCTTTTATTCTGTTTTTTTTTCGTCAGGCTTTCTTACCCATTTTTAGTGGCCCGCAGCACAGAGAGACTGCGTCTTATGCAGCGAGATGGTGCCACTTGTGAACGAAGGCTGGGCAGTTTGTAATGAAAGCGTGGAACATCCTCTTTGTGGACCCTCAGATAACCGGATACGGGTGAAGTGCAGTGTCACCCTTGTTGTTCGACAGCGGTTCATTGACGAGGTAAGACTTTTAGTTTTATTATCACGTACAAGTCGGTGGAATCTCAAAAAAGTATTTTTGTTACTACAGAATAAAGGAACGAAGCGTGATAATGTTGAGAGTACGCTTATGTACAGTGCAAAGATAGATCTAGGGGGTTGGGTACCAGCTAGTCTCCTGAGTATATTGGCACAAAGGGAATGGCCAAATGCACTTGTGAATGTGTGCAGGGTGGCAAGTGATATGGTCAAACGCGACGGACTTGATAATCGTGATTTTTTTGTAGATTGTTAAAGTAATCTGCTGTCTGTAAAATTATGTTAATACACCTTCTATTACCGAGAACATCTTGGGTCCGCATTGTTGGATGATGGGCTTTCCCAGCTTTCGTATCTTATAAGACTGGGTCGCAAATTCATCCATGGTTTTCGGCACCCCTTCTTCCCTTGCATACATGGACCGGTACAGTAAATACAACGGCCTCATCCCATTTAAATCCTTTTCATGGGCCACCTCTTGAAACCATCCGCGAAACATAAACGTATGCCAGAATTCACGAACAGATGGGTGCACCCCTGTTCCGCCTCCGCCATCAGGATCTCGGAGATAGATCTGAACTAAACCCATCGCGCAATTAGAAAGAAATACACCCTGCAGGTCTATCGACGCCTTGTCCTCTTGTGTTTTTTTCATGAAATACTTTCGAACATCCTCTATGTCAACCCCGCGATACACCCCCAGATCATGCTTTGGATTATCCAGTACAGACAACATCTTGTCTATCACGTCTTCCTTCGTTCGCTTTCTCTTAAGGCGGCCTTTCTGTGGAACATCGGGCCTGCAAATAAGGCACACAGCTTTCTTTCTTTCGCTTTCGCCAAGGTAGCCTTCTACGGAATCCCGGGAGAAAGCCTTGGTGAATAACATTCGCTTGCATTTCTCACAATACATCTTGAAAGAATACCCGTCATAGCAGTGAAAGGCCATCGTTTTTTCAATATGTCTTTCATAACGCCACGTATGACACGAAGTGAAAGAACAGCCAGGATAAAAACACTTGAATTCTTTCGTTGCCATCATGAATGGGCACCGCTGGTCGGAGGTGCTACTGGGTATATATAATTGCACATTCTTCTTTTCAAAATAAGTTTTAAAATGGAATATTTAGATTGTCCAGATCAAAGGATTTTCTACCAGAAAGATCAGAATGGTCTGAACTGTGAATTTAGCGTGTTATCCGATGGATTTTGCTGTGATAAGACGGACTTTCGGAAAATACTAGAAGACTGCAAACTAAATCCAGAATTAAAAAGCTGGAGAAATGCAAGAAACAGGTGCCAAGAGGATTGGCGAAGAAATCACGAAATGTTAACATGGCCTGACGAGGAAGATGATGACGACTCTATGGTTTTCTATTCACCTTCTTTCTCTCAGGCCATCATGGATTTGTTTTTGGGTAAAGGATATTTAAATTACTTTGCGGAAGATGCAGTGGAAAAATTTGAATTCTATTTTGAGGGTGGAGAAGACAAGTGCCTATACAGCAAACGCTTGGAAGAAGGAAAGGGCTCTAAAGAATTTGACATTGCTGTATGTTCTCTTGCCCTTGTAATCACCCACTTCTTCATGGTAAAAAAAGAATCCTGTACAGATGCTTTGATTGGTGAAAGTTCGTCGCACCGAAATAAATTCGTCGTGGCACTTAAAACACTTGCCAAAAACAGCCTGGAATTTTACATTAAAAACTCCCCGAAATTTAACTTCGTCGAACTATACGACGATGTAAACAACTGCTGGCTAAATCGTAATAAAAAAACTGGACTGTACATACAGCATCTAGAGAACTTTACTACAGATGTAAAACAGGAATGCTACCAGTTTATTAAGGATACAGTACACCAAATATGTGCCATAGACCCTAGACGCGTTCAAAGATAATTAAAAGTTTTTTTAAAAAAGAATAAATTTACTACAGAGTATGTCTACCAGTAGAAGTATTTTCTAAACTTGTTAGCTTTACCTGCGTCTCTTTCCATAATTTTCATAGCTTGCTGTGCTTGGAAGTGGTCCAAGGTGCCCTTGTTTTTATCTAATAATGCATCCTGGTAGTAAGGCCAGAGAAGGTCAAGTGGGACCTCTTTGTTAGTGGAAACGACTTCTTTAGCAAGCAGGCGCATTCGTGTATCTTCTGCTTTGAGGCGTTTGGAGGGGCGTTCTGGGGATGATTCTTTAGGTTGGACGAGATCGTGACCGTGACAAAGCACCGAAGCGGAAACCTTGGGTGCCCTTAAAAGTTCAATACTTCTGATAAAGGCGTTTCTATTTTTCATGGCACTTTCAAATTCGCAAGTCATGATAGATTCATCTTTAATGAGGTCCTTGATGATGTTAGTCATTTTGTCTGCATTTTTAAGCATTCTCTGTGATATGGGCCTTGTCATAACGGTTGCGTAGAATTCGTCGGTTGGTATACCTAAACAAAGCCGCCTGTAGTTTTTATGATTAGTTAAGGAAAAGGCATTGAGGGGGATGTAGAGAATGCCTTACACCTGGCATGATATTTTTTCTTCGAGAATCCAAGCGATGAGGTCACGGTTTGCAATCATTTTGTTAGCAAGTATTTGTTTTCTTCTACATTCTGGTGAAATCAGGGGAGCCTTGATTTCACCGCCTGGTATGCTTACGGGACAAGAGGGATTATCAGGAGCGCTGAGGGCTACGATCTGGATACTACTCCAAGATGTTTCCAGGAGATTTAGGGCGATTTGGAAGACATGTCGACGTGCAGACAATGGCACCCTTACGATGGCTTCGGATATATCTTTTCCAACGTACACCATGTCTTCCAAAGATTTACCAGGGAAAATGCGTGCCCTTGTTACGTCCCTAGATATCTTCTGTGCACAGGTTAGGCCTGGTAGTTCACAGTAGTATACGCGTGTTTTACCTACTGTGTGAGGTTGTCTGTGTATGACGAAAGGCTGGTTATCGTCTGGGGTTTTTCGATGTATCCATTCGACGGACTTGTCTTCCGATATGATGTTATGTGGGCCTGTGTAGGGTGCTATGGGTATTATATGAAGTAAGACCTAGGCGAAAAGATTTACTAGTAAGATTGGAGGAGGGGAAGTCTATACCCAGGACCCTTATGAGGCATGCCATGAGACTTTTCCGAATGTCGACCATGTACATGTGCATAAGGTCTTCGAAGAGTTTGTCTTCGTTGACGTTGCATTTTTGACAAAGCTGGCCGAGGTAATAGTTCTCAGATAAAGCCCTTTTCAAGGCCTTCTTCACCTTTTTGAATTTCCCCTAAAAGAAGCTTTAGGCAACGACGAAGGATGATATGAAAGGGAAGGGGGACAACTTACGTGATCGTGCTGTTTGCCTTGCATCATACGGTGCTGAATCATATCGACAAGTCTTCTAGATACATACTTGGCAGCATCATATGAATTTAGAATCTGGGATGGAAGAAAGCATTTAATAAAGGCACCATCAGTTCTCAGGAGCCACTTGATGGTATCAAGAAAGAAGTTCATTTTATTTAAAAATGGCAATGTTAAGAATTAGAATAAGGTATAATAGAAAAAATAATTAGTGTTCCAACACCACCGAGAAGCGGCACCCAGGCTGGCCAGTATAGTATGAAACTGTTAGTATCCTCTGTCAATCTAATATTAATTAGAAAAGGTGGCTTGTCGTCACAGGATGCGACTGCGGTATGTATTTCTTGTTTTTCGCAAAAAGATTGGGCTTCCGATGCTACGAAGAGGCTTTCTGGTACTTGTGCCGATACGGGAAGTTGACGCCTGGGGGGGTATAGGTATTTAAGAGATGATATAAAAAATGGTGGTACATGATAGAAACTTACCAAGTACTTTGCAGTGCAGTTTGTATGCCCAAAGTGATGTACCGACTTGCATGTTTAGTTAGTCTAAATTCAAGGGCCAATGAAAATAATGTACCGGTACTGATATTTGGCGGTACAGATACAACGACACACGAAGGGTGTTCTGCAGATCGTTTTAGTACGATACCATCTTTCCTCACTGGGGGTTCTGTCGTATAAAAAAAAGAACAGTACTGGATTAGACTGGAAAGTACAATCATTTTTTAAAGTACTACATACCAAGAAATACCCATTGGTGACATTCGCAGTTTGCGGTCAGTACATCACACTTGTGCTGGTCATTTCTAGTATCGGAAAATTTAGAAAGACCTTCGCTGCAATCCTCGGGGTCACCTCTTCTACAAACAGTGAAACTTCTCTCATCATGTTCCTTACCGACACTGAGGGTGCTGTTCCAGACGACTGGCAGGATTCTATTTTTATGAACCAAAAGCCCGACTGGGACATGGCTACAGACCTGGATGGAGACGATGGCCAAAATGAGAATCATGGTCATGACTATGATGTATCCATTGTAAAACAGCTTCCTGACGACGTTTATAGAGAACAAGTTAATCTATGCAGTCACGGGGTGCTTAACACGCTGAGGTTCATGCTTATAGAAGGTATGAATGGCCAATATAAAACAGTAAAAGAAAGACGTGTACACCTGGGATACACAATTACATGCTTTCAGGAACAGGATGTTTATGATCAATATGTTTTTAAGTGGTATTACCTGATGAAATGTGTACTTGACTTAATTGCGTATCATAGAAAAAAACATTATCATGGGCTAATGGATCGGGTGACTTGGGTCTGCCCCAGTTGTAAAGCCTACATTTGGCCACACAATCACAGGTTGCCGAGGATATGGTAAGCTTGCGAATATCTTTTGCTTTGATCACCGGGGTCCAAAACTGATCTTTACTTTTAGGAACTGTAATGTTTGCTACACCGAACCTTCGTGCCTCGAGAAGTCAGTCTTGCTGGTAAAAGGTGATGAAAAGGCAGAAGGAAACCTATTAAAACTTTGTAAAACAGGGTTGTTCCAGCTTGACATGTAGACATACCTAATTTTCACTATTTTTTTGTGATATTAATAACCAATGTTATTCATAATAAATATAAATGTGAATATTGATTTTGTTTAAGTATCAAACATGTACTTCTGTCTATTGCTGCTGACTGGAATCGGAAAGGTGTGCGAACCAAATGTAAATGATACCACAATTGCAAGGGCAGTAGATTTATGGGTTATCAACAAAACGGCAGCACGTGAAAAATTCTGTGACATATCGATATGGAATGTTTCTTCTGTAACAGACATGCATGGACTATTCGGCGGTATAAGAAATTTTAACGATGATATTACAAAGTGGGACACTGCTTTTGTAACTGATATGTCGGGTATGTTTCGCGATTCGTCAAAATTTAATCAGGACATTCGGAACTGGAATACAACAAATGTTAATACGTTTGAATCTATGTTTGATGGTGCAATGAACTTTAATCGTGATATTTCAAAATGGAACACAGGAAAAGTAAAGTCTATGAGGCAGATGTTTCAACGGGCTTATTCTTTTAATCGAGATATATCTTTATGGAATGTTTCGAATGTCCAAGAACATGGTTTTCTTCAGATGTTCCAAGGATCTGGCCATTTGTATGCCAGTAATTGTGACATAGTGAATAATATTGCAACAAACTTTTCAAAGAAAAATACTTTTTGGACCTCTCTCGATGCCAGACTACACGGTTGTTTATATTCTTAAGCTGGTCAGGTCACAATAAACATATGCAACTTAAAATCCGTTATTTTTTAATTTTATCTTACAAGTGTTTAAATCTAGATGTAAAGTCTTTTCACCCACGACCCATCTCTTCACTTCGGCGTCACCTTCTGCGACGTAGGGTTCTGTTTTCATGGTAGGAAAGAATGGGAATTTGAAAAGACGGCCATAATAGCCCTGCGTTTCAGATATGACTTCGCTGTCTACAAGGCACATCGAATCTGTGCTGTAAGTAAGCAATCGTTGCGGTGCCTCGTATGTAATTGCATAAATCAGATGTTCATAACAGCAAGTGACAAAGTCTGCAATGCCAGGGCACCTTGCAAATGTTTCCAGGCGGTCAAGTTTTCGATTCCATACGACTATCTGCTTATTGTGGGTCATGTATAGGGCGACCTTACTGAATGTCGCGTCGCATGGGGAAGCCCTTGTGACGTTCTTTGTTTCGGGAGGAAGGAAAGTTGTGCCTTTATCATGAACATACAAAAGGGGTGCATGGTCCTTTCCTTCCAGGAGGACAACGAAGTGTTTTCCACGGGGACAACATGCAATGGCCTTCACGCCGAATTCTTCCTTAAACCGTCTTAGGCGACATGCTTGCATGGTGTTGAGGTCGACTGCCCATTGCAAATCTTCCGTGATACAGCCATCTGGTATACTTTCAATGATACCTCCCAAGAAACTATGTTCAACATTAAGGGTGTGGTACATCAAGGGCAAGTTTGGCAGGATACGTACATTGGAGGTGAATCTAGTCTAAGACCCTGGGGCTGGGACAAAGGCGGGCATGCGGTGCCCTCTTCGTCGTACGTATGTCGCGTCAGCCTGTTCACCTGTGGGTCCCACTTGTACCAAAATTGATCTGTGCAGTGATATCGCATCCCTGTCGGTGTCTCCTATATAAAGAAGCAAAGCTTCCTTTCTAATATACAAAGAATAAAACTAAATCATGGATGTACCAAGGTTGCTTCGCCACATAGATCAAATGCAGATACGCATCAAGAATCTGGAAGACACCGTGAACGAAATAGGCACCCTGAAGTCGCCCGATGAACCTTTGGATCTCTTTTCCATTCGTGACGATGCTGACTTCGAAAACGTTGAAATTGCTGAAGAATTCATCAGCGGAAGTCCTTTGCTATCAAGTTTGTACACGTCCGAAAATAAGAAGGTGACCAAGTTCTCGGTGGGCACCTGGCCTGGTGACGAATCATCCACAAAGGCCATGGTCGTCCACGGCGGGCAGGTTAATCAGGACGGAGAACCAATAGAACTTGTTCGTATGAAGGTATACCCGGCACTTATCAATGCAGGGGTACCATTCAGTGCCGTACAAGTAGATGTCGGCGAAGAACAACCTTACCTCCAACAGAATAAACTTATCAATGACGCGGCATCTCACCTTGTAAGTAAACAACTCATGAAAATCCCGAA
>MDSZ01003067.1_pt1 | contig 13456 bp, 11 predicted proteins | sample 811201 | NCBI WGS metagenome assembly MDSZ01 (sample SAMN05326647, study PRJNA326480) | marine metagenome | isolation source: seawater | place: Indian Ocean: North | collected 2010
ACGGACTTGAACCGTTGACCTGAGCTTTACAAAAACCCTGCTCTATCCAGCTGAGCTAAGTTGGCAGTCAATCTACAGGCAATAGTTCTGGATTTTCTAGTTCTAGATCATGTAATAAAGGATTACATTCCTCCAACAACAAATATACAGCAGATCTATACAAATCTTCCTCTTCATAACATTTTGATGCATTTGCCAATTCAATCACTTCTGCATCATGCATTGCAAACTCTGGCAAGTCATCAAAAGTAAAAGGAACGTTTTGTATGAAATACATTAATACAATTTTGGTTTTTTTAAAATACCAACAGTATTTTGTGTCTATCCTGTATTTCATGGGATTACCCCATATTCCGCAAATATTTAGCGGATGCGAGTGGGGGGACTTGAACCCCCACGACCTTAACAGTCAACAGATTTTAAGTCTGGTGCGTCTACCGATTCCGCCACACTCGCAAATAGGACTGCTGGGACTTGAACCCAGATCACTCCGTTATAAGCAGAGGGCCTTCACCTTTAGGCGACAGTCCCTCAAATCAATCTATTCGATTACCAGATTGATCGTATGTAGGGGGATGAAATGCACAATACTCATTAAATGTGATTTTCATCTCCTTATGAGTCAGGTTAGCATTCTTTGCTGCTTTTGGCAAATTCCACTTCGCTGAGAATAACATTTCCATAGACTGTCGCGTTTCTGGTCTCATATTCGTAACACTCTAAGATTTCTTCGTAAAAATTTGGATTATGGGAATACCAATAGTGAGTCATTTTTCTAAAAAACCTCCGAAGGTCAAAAATTTGCCGGGTTTTTTTTCGCCCCAAAATGGAATTAAAAGCTAATTTTGGTTAGAGGGGGTCTGCATATGCAAGTGTGTCTTCATCAAGTAAACCACGACAAAGTTCAAGAACAGTCATGAATTGATCCACTGTTTCACATTCAATCTCACGTTCATCGCCTTGTTCAGAATAGATGTAAAACTTACGCTTCACTGGATCTACAACGCATCGACTTAGAAAATCTTCTTCCATGTGTTTCGTTTGTTTATCTGCTTATTATACGACGACTAGGGGTCCCTGTCAACCCCTTGCATCATAGTCATACCCAGAGATCGAGAACTGTCTTGACCCACCTGGATAATCTGCAGGAGTCTCTCCCGTATACTCAACAATCAGTGGCTCCCCATCAATTCTAGATGCATGAATGGTATAGAAACAGTTGATTGCTGTTGCATTTCCAGATTTAATATACACTTTACCAGATTCAATTTTATCAATGATCAAATCCTGAGAAGATCCAATCTGAGTAAGAGAAACTGTAATCGATTCTGGATCAATCAATCCACTCCAATAGTCAGGAAGATTGATTACACTATTACCAGTAAGTTTTCCTCGTACATATACTCCAGCCTCTGGACCCTCTAAGCAAATGTGACGAAGACGTTGACCCTCCTTGTTTGGATGCTTGATATCAAACCCTTTCCAAGATTGAACATTAATGTTTCCCTGAAAGTTTGGGAAAGTACACGTTCCTGAACCATCAATGTCTTGATTTACCTGCAAGTTGTCAATCTGACCATTGCCATGATACCAAGGTAAGCAAGCTTCATCCGGATAATTATCTTCATCTGCCTGACCTTTGTAAATATAGTCAAAACGAGTAGACTTTTGCCCCCAAGTTGCAAAATCTCTACAATCTTTACCACCTGAACCTGGTACGTATTCGCCTGCCATTTTTAAACCTCTCTTTTGTCGTAGTGATAACCTGAAACAGAATATTCATCATTGTTTCCTGGATAATCTGCAGGAGATTCTCCCTCATACTCAGGAATAAGTCTTTCCCCATCTGCACGAGTTCCATAGATGTGGAAGAAACAATCAATAGGCATACCTCCATGAGATTGAAGATATACTTTACTCTCATCAATACGTTTTACAATTACGTTTTGATGAGCACCTACTGGTGTTAAATTTACTGTGATTGTAGTCCAATCAACCAACTCTTTCCAGTATTCTGGAAGAGTAATTTCTTTTCTATTTGTAATCCTGCCTCTAAAGTAAACATCGTTTGATGGACCTTCAGGACAGGTATGTCTTAATCGATATCCTTCTTTTGTTGGGTGCGGAATATCAAAATTTTTCTTTGCAGCAAGAACATGTCCACCACAATTGGAGATAACATTACCCTGAACAAGACAATTACCACCAACAATCACATTTGCTGCGGTTTCAACAGGGCCCATAAATCCTGCAGCACCATTAACCGCAAGTGAAAATGGATTACTTGGTGCTCCATAACAAAATCCACCAGGAATCACTGGTGTTGGCGCATCATCATTAGTTAATGGAGCAATATTTACTGTTGCATATGGAAATGGAAATGTCGTAGGATTTCCCATCACAACAGGTCCTTCCATCATTGCAGATCCATTTACTTTCGTAGGACCCTCACCAGTAGCTATACAAAGACCTGTTCCAACTTTTAGTTGTCCACCGATGTTAGCGTCGTCTAAATTAAAAGACATTTTTACCTCCTATTAGTTGCCTTGCTGTTCTTGCTGATATTTTTGCCCTGCAACTTTAGAGTCTTTAAGAGCACACCCATCACTTACTCCTCTAATAATAGATCCATACATTTTTAAAACACCATTTGCAATCACTTCACCTGTTCCTGGAGTTACTATTTTATATTTACTTTTAGCAGTAACCAGAAACTTTTTACAATCTAGTTTGATTGATTCTGTGGCAGTCATTTGAATATTGCCTTGGGTATTATCGCCCCTAGCAACTAGTTCAATATCATCTGCTTCCATTCTAATCTTGCCATTGGAAGCCTTGATAATAATATTACCATTTTTTGCTTCTATAATCAAGCTGTCTTGAGCAACTTCATTATCACTACCACATTCAAGTTGAAAATTCCCTGGAGATGTTGATGATGTCCATCCTTTTCTAGGACCATCCTTATCTAATGAAAATTGATGACGACCATCAGGAGTATTCAAAAGGACAGCAGCTGTCACATCACCAGGTTTATGAATATGCCCAAAACTAATTGACCCATGGTCATTTCCATAGGTTATAGCAGTATAATTTTGTTTTACAGTATCTGTAGGATTCTGACTTGAATCGCTACCAGATAACCTATCAGTTTTTGTATTTCTAGCAGTTGCCATCGAGTTTTAATACCTCTAGTCTATTTAATCAGTGTCAATCAAATTATCTGGTGTGTTTGGAATGTCAAGTCTAGGATCATTGCTTGTAACATCTGTACCCTGTCTCTGGATTGCAGATGGAGGTGTAGTAACCACACCATCGATGCTCTCCTGAAGAGTATCATAGACTTGAACAAGATCACCAGCAGTTTCATAGAATCCAGCATAACGAATATTATTTTTGTAGAATACTGCACCATAATATGCACGTCCATCTACATATCCAGTTTGTTTGAGTCCAACTAAGTCAGTGACCTGAATTAGTTTAGCCTCATCAACAACAATAGGATCTCTTACAACTTCAAATTGTGGTCTAAATGTTGCATTGACACCTGTCGTACCACCCATTCTAATGTCAGGATATTTGGTAAATCCAAGACCAGGATTCACGATGTCAACATTAGTAATTCTACCAAAAGTATCACAACTATAAGAAAGTTCTGCACCATTACTTGGTTCAATTATAATTTGATCCTCACCACAATTATAATTGATACCAGGATCCTCAACTTCAACAGACTTCAATCTCAAAGAAACAGGATAGGTAGATGTTTGAGTTGTATCAACAAGATTTGTAGGAGATTCAAATCCATTTCCAGGATCATCAACTAAAACATCAACAACTGTTCCTTTACCACTAATCAATCGTGGACAAGGAGGAGGAATTAGTATTGCAGAAATAGCAACAGGATTTTCTACCCATGATAAACTTCCATTGGATATTTTAACTTTCTTCAAGATTACCAGAGCAAATCCAACAGGATTACTGGTAAAAATATCTGTAAAGTCAGGAGTATTTTCCATCCTTACAACAATATCATACTTTCCTTTTGAGATATTTGCTTTCTGAACAATTGGCGTTCCTCTAAAACTCTTAGATTCTGCAACACTAACACCATTTACAAATAGTTCAGCTTGATTATCTGCTTGCAAATAAATTTCATACTGTCCACTTTCTGGGAAATCTACACCAGAGAAAGTGTAATCCTTAACTCCATTAATTTGACTATTTGGTTCGCCAAGTGGAGGAAGATAAGGAGATATACTATGATTGTTCATAAATCTACTCCACCTATCATCCTTATAATGGAATATTGGAGGACCACTATAAGATACACCAGAACTACTAGGAGGAACAGTTCCTGCTGATACAGATTCTGATGTTCTATTTGGTGATAATTGTCTTGCAGTTATCGCGGTAAATTTAGCATTAACATCTGATCCATCACCATCAAACATGTTAATTCTTTGTTGGAATTGATCTGGATTTGGACCGGTATCCACAATTACAGGATCCTTTGATCCAGAAGCCCTACCACCGATTGTTATTGCATACTTATTACCAGACTTAAATGTTCCTGTTAAACTTACAGAACCCTTTTCTTTTTTCTTCTTTCTATCAAAGAATAATTCTCCATTCTCTGATTGTAATCTGAGATTGTCAAGTGCAATTCCAGCATTACCTGGATCATCATCATAATCCAAAACAAAATCTATTTCGACTAGATCATTTCCACCAGCAAGAAGGAAATAACTACCACCCTCTTTTAAGAACATTCCACCAGGAGGCACTTCATCTTGTGTAGTTGTAGTTGTTTCAAGAGGTGTTTGGAAATCTTTTGATCTAAAGATTTTTTGATCGACATATGTAAATGTTTCCGAAGAAAAATTAGTCAACTCAAGAGAGATTGTGTGCATCCCTTTGGTGATGAATACACTTTGGAACTTTGGTATGCCTCTAAAGTTTTTCCACTTAATGTCACCAGAACCTTTTACATCAAATGCAACTCTTCCATCAACAAATATTTTTGCAATGTTATCTCGCTGAACGGCAAACTTATAGAATCCATCATATGGAATATCTATAGGCCAAGAATTAGTAAATGGAATTCCTCCAGCATCTGTATTGGGTAGACTCAAAGGAGGAACAGGAGAGATAGCATATCTGTCAAAGAAATCAGTCCAGTATCCTGGTCTTGGCGCATCGTTAGAATCACTCCATGTGACTGGCCACCATCTTTCTGCTGCAGTAGGATATCTAGTTGTCCATATGGGATTATTGGGACATCTACCAGTCTGTTGAGGAATTGGTTCTTGTGGTATAGGAGGGAGAGGAGCATCAATAGCAAGAGATACTCCCATTGGATTGTCAAGCCATGCTCTCTTTTCCAATTCATATGCATCAGCAATAGACGATAGAATTGTCATTGCAATTCCCATTGGGTTTTGATCCTGATCTCCAACCCTACCAATATTAGTACCTTTTAACGTTCCAGCAGCATCAGATTGCTCAAGCACCGCAGTGATGTCATATCTGCCTGCTTCCATTGATTTAGCAACAGTCAATTTATCACTATTACCTCCACCAGCCTTCTCTATTACAATTGGTTCTTGGTTGTTTCCACTAATCGTAACAGTAACAAAGTCATCACACATTAATTCAAATGTGTAAACTGTTTTATCTGGAAAGTTAACACCTCTCCATACAATTTCATATGAACCTGCAAAACTTTCAGTTCTAGCATCAGGTTGATTGGGATTTACTGGAGTAACTCCAAAAGTATTAAAGAAATTATTATCTCGATACGCACTAGATGGATTAGTTCTATATAATTGCCTATTTGCTCTACCAATAAAGTCGGTAGTTGTAAAAAGTTCTTTTGATGGTTGAGTCACAAATCTTGCAGACTGTGCTGCTGTTGCTTCTTTTACAACTCTACCACCAGAAAGATTCTCAGCAGTTAATGCAGTGAATTGTGCATTAACATCAAATCCATTTTTTGCATTGTCATCAAATTCAATTCTTTGCTTCTCCTGATCTGGGTTTGGACCCGTATCTACAATCCTAAATCCAGATGTGCTACTGTCATGATCAAAGCTAACTTTATATTTTTTACCGTTTCGGAATGTTCCTTTTTTTACTATGTTTCCTTTCTCATCATTAGGTCCTTTTCTTTTAAACGATAGAGGTCCATCTTCTGTATCTATGGTAACTTCAAGAAGATATCCACTATCTTTCGCATCATCATCCCAGTTAAACTGAAATTCAATTTTTACTAAATCATTTCCACCAACAAGATAATAATATTGACTACCCTCTTGTAAGAAAATTCCACCAGGTTTTTGATTTTCTGTAACTGCTGCTGTTGCTGCTACAGCATCTGCAACTTTCTCCTTATAAAATCCACCATTCTTTAGATCAATTCTAATGATGTGAACACCTGCTTTAATAAACTTACTCTTCTTTGCTGGTGCTTCATTATAACTAGCACAGGACATTACCTTTTGATTATCAATATAGACATCTTTTATAGCACTATCAGCAGTTCCTCTGAACTTATAGATTCCATCATATGGGAAATCTTCTTCCCATTCCATCTGGAATAACTCAGTTGCAAAGTCAGATCCTGGTGCAGCAGATGGAGGAACAGGAGAAACTGCAAATTTGTTCATGAATTTGTTCCATACAAATCCCTTATCTATTGTAGCCTGAAGATTTCCAGGTGCTTTTTGTTCTTGGAATGCACGATATGGTTTATCAGTAACTTGATGAATAACTGTGGTTACTTTATCTGTAGCAGTAATTCTTAATGGTTGTTCTTTTCTAGTATTCCACCAAGGTTTCGTTAATGTCTGAAGGAAGTCTTGATACTCATTGATTTCCCTACGAATAGGATTGTCAGTAAAACTAGCATACAATGTTGGATCCCATTGACCAACATCCTTTCCACTTGCATCAAATCTTCTTCCAAATCCAGCAGTAGAGGTATCCTTAATAATGTAATCTTCAAAATCTGATTCTTGATCAAATATTTCTAATTGTTCTGTAACATCACCAAGAACAGATCTTACAACAGCACCTGCACCAATACCACAACCATCTTTAACTTCTGTCAAAGGTGCATATTGATATCCATGGCCACCATGAATTAAGTCAACAGCAAGAACTGCACCGTCTTCACCAATAATAGGATTTCCTTGAACTCCTACTCCACCTCCGCCATAGAAGAATGCCCTTGGAGGTCCACACTCACTATCTAATTGAATACCTTCACATGTGTCATATTCATTTCCACCAAGATCTTCAATTGTCAGAGCATTGACTTCGTTGATATTTAAATATCGAATTCTTTCTCTAGTTTTTAATATAAATGTTGCACCGGGATTATTCTTCGCGTAAATATTAGCGTCGTTTTTAGAAACTCCGTCAATAAATCCTCTTGTAGTTGAAATGTATCCAACCTTAATATCATCTGGTGTTGGTTGTCCGAAGATATTGAACGACATAAGTTTCTATATATGCTTTTTACCAAGCGTAAAGATATTTAGGCACGAGTTAGTAAAGTGTCAAATCAACGTCTTCTTGATTTGAAGGAGGTTCTGCAAAAGGTTTCTCTTCAATGGTAGTAACATTACCTGATGAATTAGCAACATTATCTCCAATTGATTTTGTACTAGGAGTTTGAGAGTCTGGTTGTCCTGCTCCTCCGCCACCAAATGTATAAAAATCAGAGACTGCTGAAGTAGGATCAAGTTCACATCCAAAGATATTCATTTTTACATTTTGGAACTGTAATGCTGATGTCATACTTCCACCAATGTCTCCAATCATTCCATTAATATCACCCAAGGCATTACTGACACCTGCCATTTGACTTTGAATATCATCAATAAATGCATTAACATTATCTAATAAGTTGTTATTTGCATCGTCAATTTCAGATTTTTTACTAGCCATAACATCACCAACTAAACTTTCCGCATAGCACATTGGAACATTTGGTTTTGTTGGTTCTCCATCTTTTCCACCTTTGCTAGCTTGATCTCGAACTTGCTGCTCTATATCATCAGGTTTGATCGCGCCATTCAATAGTGATTCAATCATTCCACATAGATTAGATGTCATCTTATTATAAAGACATAAGATTAACTCAGTAGTTTGATCTTTGATATCAGCAAACTGAAATCTCATGCTAGATGGCAATGCTGCAACTGCTTTTGTCAAAGCAGTATTGAGTAACTTTAAAGCATACTCCATGACTTTGTCAAAGATGATCTTCATATATTTTGCAATTTCACAAGATGCATTGTGAATTACTGATTGCAAACTATCTACAGTATTAGAAACTGCATCAATGTAACTTGAAATTGCATTCAAATACTTATCAATTTTTGAAAGCATGTTATCAAGAGCAGTTTGAATTGCTTTGATTGCTGAACCAACAACATCATCAGGTTTCATCAAGACAATCTTTTCTTGATATTTTTCATCTCTCTTTACATCTGATGAACTCAGTCTATGAGGATTGGCAATGCTCTCCATAGCTGCACCAGGTTGAGATGCAGTTATAGAAGAACCTGAATTAGAGTTTGATTGAGTAGTTCCTGTTGGTTTTGAAGTTGTAAGATCCTCATCAGGTACTTTCTCTCTGGCAGCAGGTTCTTTTGGTACTGTCCCTTCAGCATATCCACTGGTAGGTCCAAAGTTGGTATCAGTTTTACCAATTGTGGTTTTTAGTGATGTCTGATCATTGTTACCAAGTATTCCCATGATAACAGGAACTTGTTGATCCTGTCCATCAAGAAAGAATCCAAAGACAAAGTTGCCCTGTCTTATGTTAGGAGTTTGTTTTGCATTTGTTTGACCACCACCAGCAGTGATGGGATACATCACCTGAGCCCATGGCAGTTGATCTGATGGAATGGTCTCTTCTTCTTTATCGTGAAGACCTATGATGCGAACTTTATATCTTCTTCCCCATCCAGGAACTGTATTGGATCCTTCAAATTTTCCAGCTAAATGATTATCTCTCCAGGTGGAATCGTCAGCAACCTGACCAACCCACCATAGAAAGTTGCCACCTAAAAAACCAGGATTGAATAAAGATCCGCCTTCCATTAGTTATCAGTCTTCGTAAATTCTACATTCGTCTGCTTCTGGATTCTCATCGCAGTACATTTCAAACATTGTGGGATCATGATGATCTCCAGCTTCAATATCTTTCTTGTGCTCTTGAGCATAACGTTCTAGATGCTCTAGTTCATCTGCTGTATGACGACGCATCTGAGGAGAAATCGTTGGGTCATGAAGGATTTCCTTATCCTCTTCAATATGCTGTTCGATTGTTCTTTTTTCTGCCATTTTTGTTACTATGAATGGTTACCTGTTCTACCAAAGGAATCTCTCACAAGATTTAATTTAGTGTACGTCTCTTTTGGTGTTATGTAATGACATAAATCAGCTATAATATATAGTCCACCATTTTGCTTGTTAATCTCATCGTTCTTGGTATCTGTTTGCAATTCAGGTGCATCCAAGAATATGACATCACCAGCATGTAATGAGAAATCTCCTGGTATTGTGATGTTCGACTTTTGAGAGTACATTTGATTATACCTCATGATTGATTGATTTAGTGTAGATTGAGGTTCAAAGTTTTGTTCTCCTGACTTTTTAATTTGCTCACTATTTTTTCCTTTACCTGATCCGGTAGGTAATGTTCCTTTATCTAAAAGCATATAAGTTGTTCTGGAAAACTCTTTATTATTTCCAGGTCTATTAAATTCATCATTTAATTTTGGCAAATCTTTACCTGCAGTTTTGTATGAATCTTTCTTTTGATCTGCACTAGGAGTGATGACTTGATAAAAGCAGTTAAATGGATCAAACAAAATTGTTCTTGTAGAGAATGCTCCCATCTGCAATTTCCTTTGCACATCAATTGCATTGTCTTTACTATATTCAAGGGCTTTCATATCATATCCCTCAGGTATGTTCTGTCCTCTAGTATCTGGAGACTGGTTAAAGATTATTGATTTCTTTTTCTCCTGAGATAAAAGTCCATCGATAGATTTGAATTTAAATCCTTCAAATGTTTCAAAGAAAAAATATCCAGAACTACTGCCTTTCTTCTGATTTTGAGCAGATACTGCATTCTTTGATAACCAGTTCAATGCATAGTATGGTTTTCTATTGTTTCCTATAAAATTATAATTATTTGATGTCGTTTCTATATCTAATTTTTTCTCAGTGGCAAGATAATTCTTATCAGTTAATATTCTTTTGATATGCTCAGAAACTTTACCGTCAAATCTATTATTCAATCTGACCTTTTCATTGAGAATAAATTCTTTCGATGCCAATTCAAGTCTAACTGAGGATTTTGTAGTGTCATCAGAGAGAGGTGTTACTTTATTGACATACAAGTGATTCTGTAATTTATCACCAAAGTCTAATGTCACATCATTGTGATCAGTAAATTTTAGAAATACTTTTTCTTCTCCAACGATTGGAAGACCATCTAAAGCAGTTTTTCCATTAACTGTATTACCTGCATCCACAAAAGTTACTGTTGCACGAACACTATCTTTCATGATGCTTTCATAGTACATCAAGTTAACCAATCCACCAGTGATGCTAGTAGACTGTCCATCTTTATTTGAAATAACATCAATCCTTTCAACAAAAGATGGATCAGAACCTTTAGATGTCTGCTGATTTGCCATTTAACATTACCTCTTACTACTATTTAACCACCAACGTAAAGACTCTCATTCCATTCATCCTCTCCACCTGATGCTGAAACAGATGCAAGTTGTTTCTGTGCTGGACTGACAATCTGACTTTGTTTCATTGGAATAGGTACTGGGACAAATTGCTGCATACCACCCTCATAAGATGCATAGTTTCTCAACACACCTAGAGCACTATTGTAATCTGCTTTGTTTAGTGCTGATAAGAATCCAGGAACATTATCTTCAAGAGCTCTAGTTGTGTCTGCATCAAGAACAAACTCTGGTCCTCCAAGGTTGGCAAAGACTCCTTTACCAATTTTACCACCCTTATCTCTTACCTCAATGTGCATGTGTGTTGGGTGTGCATGATTTCCAGGACCATCTTTACCACTAGCATCTGCGATACCCCAACTATCATGGATAAGAAGTTTATTACCCATATTACCATCATTATAAATTGAATCCAGAACACTACGATATCTTGCCTTAGAATCTTCTAATGTTCCTCTCCAATCAGTAACGTCAATAGCTCTGCCATCATAATGTCCCTGACCACTATGAACAGGACTGACAGTTCCTTCTCCAGGAGTATATGATCCACCAGACGCTGTTGGTGTCTTAGTGAAGTCTGGATGTTCTGCTACAGAGAATCCTTTAGAGATAAGATCCTTACCAATATTAACGATATCATTGCTCTTCTTAACATCAAAATTGCCCATTCTAGAACCACTCTGATTTCCACCAGATCCTAATCCAGAACCTGTGTATCCAGATTCTTGTTGCGATTCTGGTTTGATATTATATTGATCAAGATCAGGAGCCTGTTTGTTGTTAGGTGGGAAGAATGATTTAATCAACAATGGAATCATTCCAAATGGATTATAAAGTTGCAATAGATTTGGGAACTTATCAATTTGTCCATTCTTTCCTCCTGCATATCCAACTCCCTTAAGGAAATCATAGATACCAACTGCTTTTACAAATGCAGTCACACCAGATCGTACACCACCACCATCAAATAAATCTAAAGGATGCTTCTCAAAGAATTCAGGAATGAATCTACTAAATCCATCACCAACAAACTTACCTATTGCTTCACCAGCACTAAAGATTCCTTTCAGCGATTGTTGGAGAAGTTCAAATGCTTTCTTGGGATTTTGTTTTACAAGAGCATAATAGAGAAGATCTCCAACGAATGCACCAACTACCTCACCTAGTAGCGTTCCAATAACTGGAATTGGAATAAATGTGCCAAGTGCTCCACCAATAGCTGCACCACCTGCTTTGAATAATGCTTGACCTACAGGTTCTCCTGATAACAAGGAGAATATAGCAACCATGATAGGTCCAAGAATAGGAACCCTACCAAAGAATCCTTTGACTGCTGGCATTGCACCTTTGATAGCAGGAGCAATTACCTTAGCTGCTGGTCCAAATAGTTTTACAACGAATGAACCAACTTTTGTTGCTGCTAGTCTACCACCAGCGGCAGATAATCCTCTACCAATAGCACCACTAGCAGCAGATAGTCCTTTACCAAATGCTTGCGTTGCACCCTTACCAAAAAGTTTTAAACTTACTCGCTTTATTGCTCGCAGTAAACCTCTCTTAAAAATATTTTTGAAAGTTCCTACAAGACCACTAATGCCTGCTCTTAACCATCCAAATTTAAGGATGGCAAGTCCACCAATAATAGCAGCATTGAGAAATGTATTTAAGTTTTTAGATAGGGTATCAAACTTTTCTAAACCTTCTTCGCCAAATGTATCACCAACCCATCCTCTAAAATTATCATAGAGTTGATAACTCCAATCAATAAAAGTCACTAATCCATTGAAGATTGTTCCACCAACGTTTTCAATGAATTCTGCTATTGCTGCAACACCATCAAAAAATGCTTTACCATCTTCGCCTTGGAAAAATTCTAAGAGTTTAATTAAACCATATCCCAATAAAGTATTAAGAATGAAATCTTTTACTCTATCAAGGAATGATATTTTAGGTAGTTTTAATTTTGATTTTGGTTTATCTTTTTTCTTTTCCTTTTTTTCTAGATCTTCTTCACGTTTAGATCTCTTTGCACGTTCTTCTTCCTGTTTCTCTTTATCAAGTTTTTTCTTTTCATTGACAACAGATCCCTTTAGAAGTTTATCAACCTCTATCACCTTTGTCTTTATATCTGCAGTAGTTTTAGGTAAAGATTTTGAATTAGATTGTCCTACGTTTGGTTTTAATGAATCAGCAGATATTGATTTTTTTCTTATGGCGAGAGCAGAACCTTTAGATGAAGGTAATAACTTTGCAGAATTTATAGCCATCTATCAAAGTACCCCCAATGTTTTGATCTTGCTGAGAGAATTTTGGAAGTCTGCAGCAAACTGAGGAAGTTGTTGACTAGTTTGTGATTGAGGACTTTCAGAGAAATCAGAATTAATTAGATCTGCAATCTCACCTAACATAGCAGTCGGTGATTGCATTGGTGGAGGTGAAACACTTGGAGGAGTTGTTGCAGGTCTAAATTTAGCAGCAGTTGCAACTGTGCTACTTGGAGAAGAAGATCCTCCAGAAGATGGAGATACTGAGGAAGCAATTGAACTGCTTGCAGAAGAACTGGTAGGAACATCCTTCAAATATGATGCGCCGCCAGTTCCTTTTCCTTTTATCAAACTCACAATAGTTGGTGCTCTTCTACCAACTTGCCCATACCATGCACTATCCATCAATTC
>MDSZ01206817.1_pt1 | contig 13456 bp, 5 predicted proteins | sample 811201 | NCBI WGS metagenome assembly MDSZ01 (sample SAMN05326647, study PRJNA326480) | marine metagenome | isolation source: seawater | place: Indian Ocean: North | collected 2010
CTGAAAGAGAATTTGTCTTTATATCTAAGTAAATTTAGATTGATATCTGACGCTGTTGATATTTTAGATGCAAAAATTATAAACTTGGGGATTAAATATTCTGTTTCTTTAGAACCTGGCGTGAATAAAACGTCAGTTTTGCAAAGCATTAATAATGGTCTAAAAAGCTACTTTGCAATTGAAAAATTCCACATTGATCAACCCATAAACACAGGTGATGTCAATAACATTATTTTGAATACAAGAGGCGTGATATCCGTAATTAGTTTAAAATTTTTAAATAAGTTTGGAATAGAAGATAACCGAATTTACTCAGTAGAAAGATTTTCAATTGCTCGAAATCTAGACAAAGGATTAATATTTCCAGATAGGGGAGCAATATTTGAAATACGACATCCTAGTGATGACATACAAGGGAGTGTAGTATAATGTTTAGAATACTGTCGGCGAGTAAAGATACGTACATAACAGATAAAATTATTAATAATAGATTTAGGGCAACTGATGCAAACCTGGGCCAAGCAGGCACGCTCGATTTGTTTAAGCTTTATAATGAATCTACAATTTCAGGTGAATCTTTACCTATTGAACTGTCTCGACTGCTAATTAAATTCGACTTAAGCGAAGTTACCAATATGCATAATGACAAATTCATCAATGTTGGTGATAATTCATTTAAAGCAGAAATTAAATTGCATGATATTTATGGAGGCCAAACAACGCCTAGCAATTTTCATGTTATATGCTTTCCTTTGTCGCAAAGCTTCGACGAAGGAACTGGTTTTGATGTTGTTAACTATCAAGATGTATCGACAACAAATTGGCTAACTGCTTCCTATGTAAGAGGCGTGGAAAGAAAATGGAACAAAACCGGTGCAACAGCATCTGGCTCGTTAGGCGATTCTAATATTGACGTTATTGTAAGTGGAACTATAAAAGGGCAAAGTAGCCCAATTAATCTAAGCTCGGAAATGTATTTTGAAACTGGAGAAGAGGATTTAATTTTAGACGTAACAAGTTTTGTTTCTGCATCTGTAAAGAACTTAGTCGACAATCATGGATTTTTAATAGCGTTTTCAGGATCTTACGAAAAAGATAATAAATCATATTTTGTCAAAAGATTTGCTTCTAGAAATACACTTAATGCTAACATAAGGCCAAAATTAATTATTAAATTTGATGATTCAATTAGTGATAATCTAGTTAATTTTGAATTTGACACGACAGGCAGTTTGTATTTACACAATTTTAACAGAGGAAACTTATCAAATTTATTATCAGGTTCGGCCGCTACTGAAGTAACAGGTGAAAATTGCATGATATTAAAAATACAATCAGGTAGTTTTTCAAAACAATTTGATGTTTCACAGGTTTTAAGAGGGCCTTCAACAAAATCAACAGCAACAATCACCTTTTCAGACAAACCAAACGAAGGAACAAAAATAACACTTACCGATACAACAGGAGCTTCAGTCACATTCGAAGTTGACGATGACAATGATGGCGCATCTGATGCAACGCAAGCAACAGCAGAGTGGATATTTATTGAAAAACCGAACGAAACTTCAACAATAACGATCACAGATTATGAAGGTACATCTATTGTTTTTGAAGTTGACGATGATAATAATGGTACAGCAGGCAGTAATATTGCGATAAATCCTTCAACTGGTGACGGACCAGGCATGGCTGCAGAAATGGTTTCTGTAATTAATGCTTCAGATTTAAAAATCACTGCAACTAATCCTGAATCTGGAAAAGTAGTCTTGACACAAAATGCAGGTGCAGCCGCAGGAAACAAGACAATAACATTTAGCGATCGTGCAAATTGGGTAGCAAGCACAGAACCTGACGTTCCAACTTCTTTTACTGGAGGCGCAGCTGGTAGCATTATTCCTATGAATCCTGCAGCAGGCACCGGTGCGGGAATGGCTACAATTATGGCTTCTTCTGTCAATGCATCCGCTTTAAAAATCACTGCAACTAATCCTGAATCTGGAAAAGTAGTTTTAACTCAAGATAACGCAGGACCACTCGGAGATTTAACTATTGAAAACAATTTTAATAATGCGACTGTTCCTGCATCTTTCTCAGCCGGAGCTTTTAGCGGATTAACAGGAATATACTCATCCTCTTTTGCAATTAGCAGTTTTGATAGCAGTTTATACGACCATGTAATAGCAACAGGTAGTGTAACATTTAATCAAATATGGTCTAATTCAAACGAAACAGTCGCTTATTTGTCTTCATCTCTAAAAATTAAAAAATCAAATAGGAATATTTTAAATTTTGGTGAACAAAGAGTTCTAGCCACAATTATGAATTTAAGACCTAGATATAAAAATAATGAAAAAGTAAGATTAAGAGTGTTTGTTGAGAATGCAAATAAAGAATTGGTTTTAAGAAAAAAACCTGTTGAAACACCTAGCGAAATATATTCGAACATGTTTTACAGAGTTCGCGACGCGGACACAGACGATATTATTATTCCATTTGATACATCAGGAACAAAACTATCTAATGATTCAAAAGCGATGTACTTTGATTTTTACATGAGTTCGCTAACGAAAGGAAAGGCTTTTACTTTTGACTTTCTAATTAAAGAAAATAATTTTGATTTAGTTGTAAAGTCTCCTTCAAAATTTATTATTGAGTAAATTGTTATGTCAAAAAAAGTTTTATCAGATTTTAGAGGTAAATTATTTAAACCTAAATATAGAACGTCGAAAAACGACGCAGGTTCATACTTTACAAGAGGCGACAAGTCAACTGTCAAATTAGGTGATTTAAAAAATACAAACTTTGAAAGCACTGCCTCTTTTAGGTATGAAACAGATAAGCCTCTTAAGTCGACACAACAGCTTAATATTGATTATAGTAATTTTGAAAATCATACTTTTTTTCACTCAGCTGTTGCTAAAACTAACGAAGCTTTTACGAAAATTATTAATGAATACCCATTTGATGAAAGCATTAAAAAAATAGAAGCGTTTGAAGATGAATTGACTGGATATGAAAAATATATTTTAGATTCTTTTCCAAAAAATGTAGGATACTTAATTTTTTCCGGAACGTCTAAGGGTGAAACGTTATCTAATGGTACACAAATAAACGTGCTAGATGCAGACGGATCAAGAATCTCTACGCTTGCAAAAGAAGTATCAAATAGTTCTACATTAGATCCGCTGTTAAACGACGCAACATTTCAATTTTACATTAATCCTGCTAAAAAAGCAAATGATAATCAGATTTTATTTCAAAAAAGATCAAGTTTAGCAAATAACTTTACAATTTTTTTAACTTCATCAGCAAATATTAGCGAATGTGAACTAAAGTTTGGAATAACTTCCGGATCTTATCAAAATTTTGTAACAACTTTTATTGACAAGGGAAATTTTTCCTTCGTCACAGCTGATCATGACAGACTCAAAGGTAAACTATCTTTAAGAGTCCACGACAGTGAAAACGTAATTACAAGCGTAACGTCTAGTAATCAAACTATTTTTAAAGAGTTAAGATATTTTGGAAGCGACCTGAATATTGCTACCGGCGAATCTTTTAGATTTAATGAACAAATTATAACACCACAAGAAACATTTAGTGGTTCAATCGATGAATTTAGATACTATAATAGAATTTTAACCGACAAAGAAGTTTTAGAAAACAAAAACAGAAGTGTTAGCGGCGATGATAATTTAGAACTTTATTATAAATTTAATGAACCTTACGGGACATACACGAACAACGATATTATTTTTGATAGCTCTGTTAATTCTAGGACTGAAAGAATTAAAAATTTCAATGTGTTAAATCGCTTAACAGGGTCTGATGTCCCTATGACCGCTGAAGATCTGAACAGGTCTCCTGTCTTAATGCCTGAATTTGATAAGATAACAGCTTTAAACACACGTCTCTTAACCACAGCATCGCTTTACGACAATGTTAATCCTAATTTAATAACGCGATTAATTCCACAGCATTTTTTAAGAGAAGGTAACGAGCTGGAAGGATATAATTCTAACTTAGGTAATATAACAGACGAGTTTAACAGCTTAAAGATTGCGAGAGGCTCTTTAAACACGCAAACTGGTGCTCAATTAATGATTAAATTTTTGTTAACTTGGGCGAAACATTTTGATGAATTAAAAATGTTAATTGACAGCTTTGTGTTGTTTAAAACTGTAGAATATCAAGATTTAAATACTATACCTGATGCTTTTTTGAAAAAACTGGCTGAAAATTATGGAATTAGTTTGCCTCAATTATTTTCTCAAGGTAACTTTGATGCTTTCTTTAACGGATATAATTTTCAGGGTGATGACGCAAAGTCAGGTTTATCTTTGTTCAAAATACAGAACTTAGTCTGGAGAAGAATATTAACAGATTATCGTGTTTATGCATCTACAAAAGGCACCTTGGACAATGTCAAAAGTATTTTTAGGAATGTCGGAATCGAACCTGACAATATTTTCCATGTAAGAGAATACGGCGGGGCAAAAGAAAAAAGCCTAGAAGGGTCAAAAAGAAAAATAAAGGACGAATTAGGCTTTTTGGCGTTAACTGGTTCAATTGACAATTACAACCTAAGCCTTGATTCTTTAGGCCGGGCGACTGCAAAGGCACCGTATTTAAAATCAACTTTTTTATCAAGCTCTAGAGTCGAACCAGGCAGTCCGCTAATTAGAGGTAGTTTTATCAAAGGTGTAAGTAATAATATATCTGACGGTTTGTTCACGTCAGGCTCTTTTGATTACCACGCTTCGTATCATTTTCCTACAACTTTCAAACACACCGATAAGCAGAGCTTAGCCAGAATTCACGTAACCGGTTCATCTGCGCCATCATCAACTGAAGCTTGTGTTATTAATTTAGTTGCTGATTTAAAAACAAATAAAATTAACCTCTACGTAAATGATAGTGTCTCAGCAGCAACGACACATCATTTATTTCTAACAGGTGCTAATTTAGCAAATGACGATATATGGTCAATTAATTTTGGTAGAACAAGTTCAGAATTTTTTGACAGTAAACTAAATAGCAAGTATTATCTTAGAGCTAGCTCGTATGAACCAGGACTAGAACCTACCCTGTATTATACTTCGTCATTAATACCAGAACAAACAGATTCTGTTTTTCAAAATGTTAGTGCATATAACAGGTCAGGTAGTTTCATTACGATTGGCTCACAGAGCTTCCAAAACACATCTCAATTTTTAAACAAAAATGGTGGAGAATCTATAACAACAAACTTTACAGGTTTTGTTTCATCAATTAACTTTTGGTCAAAAGATTATAGTAGTCAAGAGTTTCTTGCTTATACAAAAAATCCTAACAGCATAGCATCAAACAAACCTTTAAATAATTACAATTTTTTAAATCAAGTTAGTTCGAGTTTTCAGCAAGTTAAAATTCATACAAGCGGAAAACAAGCCACAACTAGTTCGAACAGTTCAGGACAGATTAGAATCTTTGATTTTAGTCAGAGAAATAACCACATTTCTGGTTTTAATTTTGAACCTAATAAAAAAGTTATAAAAAATAAGTTCTTAATAATTGAAAAATTGTCAGATACATTTGATTTAAATTCAAGTGAAAATAAAATAAGGGTAAGAAGTATAGCAGATCCTGAATTATTAGAAAATAATGAATTTGCATCAACGTCACCTGTCTATGAAGTTGATCCTGCTGAAGAAGTTATTGACGATATGAGATTTACATTGGACATATCTGCGATGAAAGGGTTGAATGAAAATATTGTTGATATATTCTCAGACTTTTCTTTTCTAGAAAATGCGTTAGGCAAGCCAAACCTTTTGTTTTCTGAAACTTATCCTGATTTAATTCAAATAAGAAAGGTTTATTTTGAAAATTTAGTTGAAAAAATGGATTTAAATAAATATAGATCATTATTCAAATGGTTAGACAATGCTTTTACTGACATTGTTTTTACATCACTTCCAAGAAATACAAAATTTCTAGGAATTAATTTTATTTACGAGCAACACATATTAGAGAGGAATAAATTAAGATACTTATTTGATGAAATTTATTTAAAGTCACTACCTAGGGATCCTGCAAGAGGTAATATATTCTTAAGTCAATTTGTAGGAAAAATTAAAAAAGGATAAAGCATGGCAGTAACAACAATTAACACAAAGGTAAAAAATAATAACAATACCAAAAAAATTGAATCAAGAGTTTTTCATGATAAGCCTGCCGTGTCATCTAGGCGCTCATCAATCAATTCAACTGTTGCACAAAGTAGAATTGGCATGCCGCAAGAATTTAGCAATATAACAACAACACAGGTAATTGAAGACGAAACAATTGGCGGCATTAAAATAGGAGACATTACAATCTTGGGAGATCCTAATGTCAACGATGTAGATTCATTTAGGTATGGAAAAGATGTTAAAAGCGTTAAGAATTTACTTAACGATAAATTGACACCTAATGTTACATTAGGAAAAGAGAACGACATCACATCAGACGATCACATTGATCACTCTTTTGAAGTGACTTCATATGGACAAAATAGCCTTTTTAAAACTTTTAATTTAAAAAGTAAAAAATTCATACCTTTTGATGACATAGAAGGAAAGCCTCCAATGTCTTTTTTTATTGGAAAACAGGCACCAGAAAAATCTGGATATCCTTATGTCTATGATGCTAAAAGAAACTATAATAAATTTAGAGATCCAGATCCTGCAGCGCTTGACGGTGCGATTGAAGTTTTTCACGTAAGAAACTCGCCAGCAAACACTGGTATGATAGATTTGCAAATTAAAGGAGCCCGTGGTCTCTTTGGTGTAGGAAATTATGAATTAGCCCAGCATACAACATACGGTAAAAAAGGATCTCCGTTCGTCTCTGAAAAATATGAAGTTAAACAATCATCATGTGACTTCTTCGAAGACGCCGATGAGTCTATTTTAGGCAAGCCTGTTGACGGTTTTGTCTCGGACGGGTTATATAAATCTAGCCCATACGTTGAAAAAGTAGATTATTTTGATAACAAATATGAACATTTAACGCTGAATCAAAGAACTACTTTGTTACTAAGTTCTAGTAGATCTGATTCAGAATTAGGAACACGTTTTAAAAGTAGAGATAACGGCTTTATAATGAATCCGTTTTATCAGCTAACTGAGCAAAGATGTTTTGGAACAGATTCAATTGCTTTTAGCGGTTTATTAAAGGGATAGGTATGCCAAAAATAGTTAAGTTGAGAAGGTTTAATCCACCGAATTTATTAGAAGAATTTTCTGCACAACAAATTAATAATGCATCTGGCACAGAATTTGCAAGCGGAATTAGTTACATCTATAAAGCAGCAGAGAATTTAAGGCTTTGGGTAAGGTTTGCGTCAGGCAAACCAGTAGATTTAGTAAATTATGATGCTAGTAATATTCCAAGTATTGTTTATCAAGGCACCGCTGAAACAAGTACTCTTGATGTATATAGTAGCAGAATGCAGTCAGCAAAATTTGACAACGTCACAAATAAATACGCAGAGCTAACTTTTCCTGGAGTATCTGGTAACAATAATGTTATAACTTTTGGAGATGGATCTTCTAATGATTTACCATTTAGTATTAGCTTGTGGTTTAGAAAATTACCGGAATCTGATGGTAGCGAAGCTGGCGACTTTTTGTTTGTGAAAGGAAAGTCAGATACTGCGGTTGAATATTATGCATTCTATAATCCGGTTAGTTTAGTTTTTAACCTTTTTGGCTCAGGCGATATTAACAATAAACAGAGAATCGTCGTCAATGGTAATGAACTTGATGATAATAACTGGCACCACATCGTATTTACGTATGATGGACGTGGCTCAGCTGGTTCTAATGTCCCAGCCGACGGTATGAACATATACATAGATAGCATTCTTCAAGCAAGAACATCCTTTATCGACTCATCTGATTACACATATATGGATGGAGTGTCAGAAAAACTCTTTATTGGTGCAAACTATACCACATCGCCTCGATATGCTGCAGACGGTAATATGGCAGAATTCGCGATATGGAATAAGGAGCTTTCATTAGAGGAAATTAGGGCAATATATAATTGGACTTACAATGCTTCTGTTGTTAAATCTGGATACACTAGTTTACCTTCTAGAGTAAGACTTAGAGACATGGATAACCGCTCTGGGTGTTACCCGACAACTCACAGAATGGGAGACAAAGACAGGTCAGGTCAAGCAAATTTATTCTATGAAGACTTACCAATTCAATTTGGAAATAAAATTGAAGACGATTTCAAAATACAGGATGATATTAGAGTAGGGCGAGTAAAAGATTATGATCTTTCAAAGTGGGTTGTATCCAAAGGAATGACTATTAGGCGCGAAGTAAGAGAAGTTTCAGAAGGTGAATTTGAAAGAGATGAATGCGCTGTATTCAGCGGTTTTGGTACTGATACCAAAAGATTTATTAGAACGGCAAAAAAAATAAGAAATCCTTACTTTGTTCAATTTGATTTACTTCAAGGTCCCTACAACAAAGGTGTAAATCGTCTTAATTTGAGAAAAGCACTACCTACACACACTTTAAAAGTTCAAATTGCAACCGATGCAGCATTTAGTAGCCCTACAACAATTGCAAATTATGCGCCAGATCCCAACAATATAGTTTTTTATGGTGAGCCCACCTTAAATAAAAAACCTGGCAAAACAATTAAACTAGGTTTAGGAAATTTCCCTGACCTAGGACAGTCATATTATTTAAGAATAGTACAGGAATCTTACGATGTAAGAGTTTTTTCTTGGGCAATTAGAAATATTGAAATAAAATATGCAAATCAGAACATTAGATATCCAATTAATGTCAACTATAAAGATGCGGCTGGAAATAGAATTGCTAGAAAATTCACTAGTTCACCACATGCAAGTGGATCACTATCAAGTATAGGAAGTAGCGTTAAAAACGTATCAGATGTAGTAAATTATTTTAAATCTTTTGAAGAGCCTATAGGACCGTTTAAAGAAGATTTAGTTTTAGAAAATGCTTCTGATGCATTTTTTAATGAAGGTTTAGATCCGAATGTTTATCCCGGTTTTACAACACCTGCCCGTAGCAAAACAAAGTTCACTTTAGATTTGAACCCATCTGAAGAGACATCAATTGGTTATCTTAATGAAACAACTTCAACAGAATCAGCCAACGCGGATGGAGATGATACGTCAGGAGTAGGTCAGCCTTTAATGTGTTATTGGAATAATCATATAAAAAGATGGGAAACAGTAGGTCAGCATGTCCATAATAACAATGTAAATGCGTCTTCATTAGATACTTTAAAGAATCTATTGACCTCTTCTTGTGTTGGTTTTGGTCCGTCTGTAGAAATAGGGTCAGGAGGCGAAACCGGCTCAGGTGAGGATCTCGTTATAATAGGAGCAAACACATTGCACCCTCCAGAAAGATTACAGCTGTCTGACAAACCGATTACGCAATTTTCTTTTCCGTACGGGCCGCAGTATCATGCGACTGCGAGTCAATATATTTTAGCGAAAGACATTGGAATAACCAAACCATTCTTATTGGAGAAATGTTCTTTGGAATACCAAGCACGTTTTGAGATACCAAAGTCAAGCTCACACGCCGCGGATCCTGATGAAAATGTAAACAGGTTTACTTCTGCTCTTTTTAAACCAACAATGTCACCACCTGAATTTACCACTGCTGATCGAAACTTTTATATGATAACACCTTCCTTTTTTATGCTAAGACAGTTTGAAGATAATTATTTCGACAAAAAACCTGTTGGTTTCACAAAGTTTTTAGGAGCTACCGGCTTTATTAACATCGTCAATACAATACCAACTGAATATCGATTAGCACAAAATCCAGGTGCACCTGGCGGTGTTAATAATTTTCAAGGTGTGTACGTAGGTGAAAGTAGAGAAATGATAACATACGGGCAAACGCGTTTGTTTATCACGTCATCAGATTCTTTACCTGCTAATCTAATAGGCAATAATTACCATTCTTCAATAACGCCTGAAGAAATGATTGAATCAGGATTATCAGCTGACCTAAATTTAATAAGAACATACCAGTTTGCAACAACAGGGGGTGGGCTGCCTTCTGGTGAAGATGATTTTCATATACCGCTAACAGAAACGTTAACTATGAACTTCCCATGCAGAAATATTGCTGCGTATGGTACAGGTTTAAATAGTAGAATTGAACTATCAAATATTTCAACAGCACCCGGTTCAATTGCAGTGGGGAAAATAGTACAAGGTAGAGCCGAGTCAAATATCAAAAACTCCCGGGGACTCGTTAATGGTCTTGTAGCCCAAAAACAAACGTCAACAACACCTCTGTCAGCGCCTGGAATTCCTTCCACTCCTTCACCAGAAGGAATTGATGAAATACTTGGCTTTCTGCCTCCTGAAGGAGTTCCTACTGTGGATACAATGGATGTTGATGCTCCGTATGTTATATTACCTCATGACAAATTAATACTAGGGTGGCAGTATCCAATATCGCAACGACATCGCCGCTTTCCAGGAGGTGATAGTAGTTCACACCGATTCAAGATGACGCTTTTTGGCAAATCTAAGCTTCATCTTTATGGTTCAGAAGTTGTTGAAAATAAACAGCATCACGAAACTGTTAATCAAAATTTAACCTCATGTGCTGTTTACGAGCACGTTATAGGAGACGAAAAAGTTGTCGATCAATGGCAAGTGGCATATCGAGGTGAAATGACAGGTAGTTATGTAAGTAACCAAGCTTTCGGATTTGGATTCATCGACGATAATCTAAATTCCCAGCGCTGGGAGATTGCATACGGATCAAACATTGTAAGCGACGACCAGCTTGACACCCATAACATGCAGTCTATAGAACACAACAAAGGAATTAAGAGGATAACTTTACCTATGGTAAGCGCTGCGGGCGATTTTGAAGCAAAGATAAAGTCGTTTTTTTTGGGTTTAGGTGCTAATGACGCAACAGCCACAGATTATACAGGTAGAATATATCCGTGGTCAAATGCCGGCTCTCTCATTTCTAGTAATTTTTACCCGCAAAACATGCAATACGTAGACGGTAATTTAAGCTTAGGTGACCTTTTCGGGCAAAAGTTTGTCGCACAGTCCCACCTTAATTCATCTTACGGTTGCATCATTCGAAGCCCAAACGTTGACCAAGGCATTAGTATGGGCTCGGGATTAAAAAACGGAGACTGGCTCAAAGGTCAAGGACCAAAGTATTCTTTTAACACTAGACATTTTGGATATTACACTGACCTGCTTCGCCAAGGATTAGATAGCAAATTAGAGTTTGTCCCTGGGCTTACGTCTGTTCAAGGCGTCGACATAATATCACTCAGCAGTCCGCCAGTTCGATCTGTATTTGTAAGCGGAAGTCACAAACCAAACTCAGAACAAAAAGTATATAAAAGGGCTAGGCTTGAATTTTTGTTAGATGATTTTAGGTTTCAAAGTTCAAATTTAAACACAGCAATGACCAGTTCATGCCCTTTTATTGAAGATGCATCTAATGCGCAAAGTGCCCCGGCAAACAGAAGATATGATGCCGCAAACAGGCCAATAATTACAATACCTGTTTAGTGAAAACCTTGTTAGGAGATAAATAATAATATGGCAGGAATATTAGATAAAAAGACAAGATTTGTTGATCTTATTGTAACTCAAGAAGGTAAACGACAAATTGCAGCAGGAAAGCTAAGGGCAGAATATGCCTCTTTTACTGATATGCATGCGTTTTATAAAAAAGGATACACATATTCAGAAGTAACAGATCGAATATATTTTGAACCCATGGAACGACCAGAACATTCGATTACAATAGAAAAAGATGATAGCGGGAAACTAGTTCAGTTTGATCACTCCCCGACAGGTAGTATTGTAGGAGATGCAATTTTTGAAAAAGAAAATGTAATACAACAAGATTTGCACAAGCTAAAAATTGCAACCGGATCTCAATTTGCCTCATTAAGCGCTGGAATTGAAAAATCTTTTTTGCGGCATTTTCACAATAATTTTTTCTTATCATTTGAAGATTTGGTTGGTGAAGACGAGTTTGTTGTTAACGAAAGCAATTTAAGGTACGAAATTACGCCTGTGGTCCCTTTTGCATCAGGCGCGCACAAAGAAGTTATTAATGTTAATCAAGCTGAGCCATTCATGCTTGACTCAAAAATTACGCATCTTCCTAATTTTCAATTTTTACCTCCTGTAAATGAAGATGGATCAAGTTACGGAATTTACACAGACGTTAGAAACACTACAAAAGAAACATTTGAAGATTTAATAGATCATTTAGGATATGAAGCATTTTCAAATATTGAAATTAATCAAGAATCAGATGCTGATGTTGTTAAATCAGACTTAGATGGTGATCAGAAACGTCGCTTGATTTCAAACAAAAATAAAAACATCGCAAAAAAAGAATACAAAACTGTTATTTTCGAAAAAACATCTCAACAAAACAATTTAGTAATTCAAATGTTTGAAAAAAATAAAAACCTGTTCAAAAAACTTGATATTGTAGAAGGAGGCGTTTTTATTGATAATAATGATCCTAACAAAAGATTTGAAAAAGAAATTTACTATGTTGGAAAAATATTTTTAGATGATTTTAATACACCTACTTTTGTAAATTTATTTACGATAATATTTGATTGAGGTTAAAATGTACATAGTAGTTCCTCCTGAGCAGAGAAAAAACAAACTATTTTTAAATAAAAAAACAATTCCCCTTAAGTCAGAATTAGAAAAAATTGAAAAAGTAAAGTCAGAGAACGGAAAAGTTAACACTTATTTTTGCTACAATGTTTATGTTGAAATTGATAAAAGAGTTGCAATAGAAAAAAATATACAAAACATAGAAGTAAAAATCACAAATGAACCCCTATCAAAACTTAACAGAAGAGAAGCACTTTTTGATGGTGTCGACACTAAAGACACAAGAGTTGTAAATTTGCTAGCAACAAATGCAAATACTTTTAGAATTAATTCTGCAATTAATAATTTATCTAAAAACAATATTAGTACAGTAGGAAGTATAAGCAGCGACAATGTATACGACAATAAATCAGCGTCAAAAATTAAAAATTTTAATCTGCCCGACCATTTAGTTTTTAAGTCAAAAAGAAAAAGGTATGTTTTAAAAGAAAAAAGAAATTTGCTTGACGCGTCGAAACCGAAAAGAAGATTAAATCATAATTTTTTGTCAAAGCAACAAAAGAAAAGAAAAAGAAGAAAGTCACCGAGAAGTAATTTTAAATACAAATACAACAAAATGCTCCAGGTAGGTCAAAGCCCTGCTAGGTTAATTAATAAAGGCATAGTAAAAATAAATCAATCTGCGTTCAACCTTGTTAAAGGAAGAATTAGCGCGGGTGAGTCTCGATCAAAACCAATAAAAAATGACAGTTTTACGCAATCAATTAAAGATGTTGCAACAGATCAAACAAA
>MDSZ01253346.1_pt1 | contig 13455 bp, 8 predicted proteins | sample 811201 | NCBI WGS metagenome assembly MDSZ01 (sample SAMN05326647, study PRJNA326480) | marine metagenome | isolation source: seawater | place: Indian Ocean: North | collected 2010
ATCAAGCTTTGGCAATCAAAACATTGGCTTTGCAAACAATGAAGTTGATAATCACCATAGATTTGATCCGGATGAAGAAAAGTCCGAATACAGAGAGATTTACAAACTTTATGCGGAAGGCGGCTTGAATGATCAAAAATCTCCTTTGACTCACTGGGAGTTTCTTCAATATAGAGAAACTGTGTTTCCCCACATGAAAAATCAGTTCCAGAACGAAAACTTGGAGCGTCCAAATTTTGTGAGTTTTTATAGGCATAGTCGAGAAGATAGGACGAGAGTCTTATTTAATGATGAGGGACTCTTTGGTTCACCAGAAATCGTTCTTGGCGGTAATACAAAATTATCTCAAAGCACTTGGCCTTTGGACGAGCACCAATTGTTTCTTACTAGAACATATGATACTGCGCAGAATTCTGTAGATTACAACATCGCTGTTGAGAGCGGCACAAAATCTCATAAATTTAGAGCTGGTGAAGGTTTGTTGATGACCACCTTATCGCAATATTGGAAACAATTTAAGGCTAAGTCAAACACCACTAGCCTTGGAAGCACATTATCGACGCAAGTAAATACAGCTGCCAACAGTATTGATGAGTTTATGGTCCCAGGGCCTCTTTACATGCGCCGAATTAGTATACCCAACAAAGATTCTACTTCTAATCCATCAGGTATGCATATTTATGGTACTGGAAGCTCGAGTAATACTTTGTTTCAAGGCGGAGCTCTCTGGGAGGCGGGAAAAAATCGTTACATAAAAGACTCTGACGGCAATTACATATCCTCTCCGAAGGAGCCTTTCTATGACACATATGAGGGCTACATTGAGGATGCTCGAAGAAAATATAAAAACTTTTCTGTTATTCCAGAATTTCGAATGTCGACTCAAGTTGAAGATTATCTTACAAACGGAACCTCAATTGAGCTTGACATGTTTGAAGTAACCGGTGGTGTTGAGGACGCTCAAAACTCATCCCAAGCTCAGTTTTATGAAATATATTCAAATTCTGATTTTATGCGTCAATTTGAACTAATAGATAGGGACCACGAAGAATTTACAAACGGAAAGGTTTTGTCTTTACGTTGTAAGGCTGTTAAGAAGTTTTTACCATATGAAGGATTTTATCCAGCACAACGAACTGTCGATTTAACAAAAAGATTCTATGATTCTTTTAAGGACTTCATCAAACTTTATAATGCTAACAATGTCGAACTTGACGGCTTTAATTATGGAAGACAAATGGTCATGACTCCTTTGTTTGCGCCCGGAGTATTGTTTAATACAATTAAGTCTGGTATTGCAGTTGATTATCCAATTATTACCGGCAGTATGGAAGTTGAAGTATTTAGCGGAGATAAGTATCTAATAAACACCGAGTTCAACAAAAGAATTCCATTTGAAGCAATAATAGAACCAGATAAATATATATCTCAATACAAACTTGCATCAAATGAACCTCATCCCTCCGGAAATTTATCTGCCTCAGCAGAATGGACCGGAGATGGTGATGGTCTCTATAATATGATGTCTAACAATTTTTTCGCAGAATCAATTAACTTTTTCTTACCGGCTGGTCAACTTACATCTGTTGTGTCCAAAAAGCAAAAAGATATTACACTAACAAGTGGATCTGTATATGGAATGAGGGTTAAAATGCGCAGAAGCATGAATGGCTCTAGGGGATCCGTGTATCACTTTGGAACATCTTCAAATCCTTATTTGCCACCGCAAGATGTGTCAACAGAGGGAGGGCTAAGAGAAACATTTACGATGTATTCTAGACCTTCGGCTTTCGGACCTCCCTCTAGAGGACAAACAATTTTAACAAAGCCGACAGGGTCGCTATCTCAATCTTCAACGGTAACTCATAATTTTGCTATTTTAGATCGTTTTGATCTTGTTGCGGAAGAAATAAATTCTAACGAAGATACTGAGGTAACCTATACGTTGGACTCTAGACGTGGATACAACTATCCATTTACACCCCCTTATTATCATGGAGAGGCATGGTGCCACATAACATTTACGGCATCTAGCGATTCAATGACCATACGAGAAATTCAAGAAACAGCTGATTATGAGTATCTTAGGTATGACAATTCATTTATATCCGTTAATAGTAGCGCTGGGAATATTTATGGTATAGATCAGTTTGTTTCAAACGGACCACAAGGTCTAGGTAACATTAACAAGCATGCAGTTCAATTATCTGCCTCTTTGAATCTTAAAGGTATTGGTCAATCATCTATTGCGCAGAGATCTAGAAGTCAAAATTTAGTTGTCGACTCTGGTTTAGACGAATCTAACCGTTGGATTATACAAACAAAATTTGAAACTCCAATGTTAAATTTTGCTCACGTTTCTGGAAGTGATCACTTAACATTACCAGAATACGGATCCGGTTCTGTCCCTCGAGGAATGTGGCATCAACACGGAAGAATTCCGGAAGAAAATGAAGGTGTCTTTCTCGAGGTTGGACCAATACCAGAAAACTATCAGACTCAAGTCATGCAAAAAACCAGTATCCTTTCTGACTTATCAGAGGCTTTAGGTTTTGCCGGATCTTCAACAAAGATTGGACGCTTAAGATCTTCAAAGACAATTTACGAAGCTGTCGTTGCTGTGCCATTTATTGAACAAGAAGGTCGCAAGAAGTTTTTCTCTCTCGACCCAAATATGGTTAAAGCTTATAAAGATGGTGGAGAAGCACTCGCTTCTTTAACAACCGGAGATCCTCAAGATCAAATTGGAAGATCAGTTCTTAACCAAATGCAGAAGATGGAGAAGTATATCTTTCCTCCGTCATTTGACTTTCTGAACAATTCGATTGATGAGGTTAAGCCAATCGCAATGTATGTCTTTGAGTTCTCTCACACCCTTAGCCAGCAAGACCTCTCAGACATTTGGCAGAATTTACCACCAGACATCGGAACAGAGATGGAAGAAAGCGAAGTTGCTATCACTCACCCTATCCTTAAGAAAGAATTGTTAGGAGAAGGTGGAGAATCCGGAAACACCTTAATTGACATGCCGAACAAATTACGTTGGATGGTGTTCAAGGTTAAGCAACGTGCGGCCTCAAATTACTTCAAGAAGACCGTTTTAAGAAACCCCGAGGTAAATACCGATGTAGACTCTGGAAACGTCACTGTGGACGAATTTGGGGACACTAGCGGTATACAATATAACTGGCCTTATGACTTCTTTTCTCTCGTTGAGTTAGTCAAAATTGATGCAGAGGTTGAGTTTGGAAACTTTAAAGACGAAGATATTGCAAACTATACAACCTCTATCCCGCCTTACGCAGCGCAACAAGCCGACAGAGAGAAAATAGAATCAATTGTTGGAGACATGGGAGACGAAATTGTCCCTGATGTTGAAGTTCCTCAAAATCCTTTAATGGAAAATATTGTTGTTTCGACACAAGTATTTGCCGGACAGAATTTTGCCAGCCCAACAGCTGCGGTTGCAGCTAGTGCCACAATGAGTCTTTCAGTCAATGATCCATTTTCTGAGAGTGATTCTGTGGATATAGGTAGCATAACATATGTTGAAGCAAAATCAATGGCCAGACAGGCATTTGTGGATGCTTATAATTATAGGTTAAGAAACGTTGATAGCAACCCAGGATATCTAAAGAAGAGAAGGTTTAAAAATCAATCTAGAAAAGCCGTTAAAAAAGATAGGGTTTCTGGTTATGAGATGATGTCTTTTTTAATAGAAAAGTATCCAAATTTGAAAAACTTTATCGATAATTTAGATCTGTAGGGAGAATAACTTATGACATTTTTTAACAAAAAAACAGAAGTAATGCAAATTGAAATGACTCCTTATGGTCGTTATCTTTACTCTATTGGCAAGTTTAAGCCTCACTCATATGAGTTTGTCGATGATGATATCTTATACAAAGCATCTGGTTCAACGGAGGCACAAGAAGATATACACCAAAGAATTTTAAATGAGACCCCTAAGCTTAAAATAAACCGAGCATTTCAAAAAGAAGACTCTCAAGTTGCATCTCCACCTTTGATATCTGACAAAAGAATTGTAAAAAACAGAATGACACAAAGGCAAAACAGTCTTCATACTTTAGGTAGATCTTCATATTCTTCCGACAATATACCAAGTTTACAGATTACAATGCTACAAGGAAGAATATCCGGATCAAGCAACGTCTTTGAGACCAGCTCTTCTTATGGCAGGGGAGAAGATAAGGGAGGCAATATTGACATTCCGCAAGTCAACGTTGAATTTGTAGTTAACGCGACATTAAATAATGAATTGTTTCAACCATCTGCTGGTAAAGATTTTATCTCGGAAACTTTTAGTGACGGAAATTACATCGAGCTTTCTTTTATTGAACCTATAATTCATTTAAAAGAATTTAACTCTTTCTATGAGAAAGAAAATTTTGAGTTTGAAGTATTTGTTTCTTCATCAAACGCTGAATTAATTCCCTTGAAAATGATCAAAAAAAGACAATTTATCGAAAATGATTTATTGATGGTGGATGAAAATATGGCTTTTGACACTTCTCTTTTCGATGAAGATTTGGGCGATGATTATTTACAATATTATTTTGATATTGAAGTAGATAGCGAGATTCCACAAGAAGATCTATGTAGAGCTGTGGATACTTTAGAAATAAACAATCAATTCTTGGATGAAGAGCTGATATGTCCAGATCAAAGAAATAGACGTTTTGATATTTATGCCACAAGAGTTGGTCCAGAAGACTTGGAGGATTGTGATGATTAACGATATGATTGTAGGGATGGAAAACCTTCCAAATATCTTTATCGACAAAATAACAATTGAACCAAACAGATTAGACATTGTTCTTTCAATGTATGACAGCTCTACATACTCATGGTTTAATAGGGGGCTTGATTTAAAAGTAAAGTTCATGTATGAAACTGTAATGGAAAACATTTCAATGCTAAATGATGGAAAAAAATCATTATATGAATATGAGCCTAGCACTTTGGCGGATGCCACTCTTTCTTCCCTGAAAAGACAAACAAGGGTATTGTCTTGTGATGGATTCATTGAATCGGAAACTGATCAGCCTCAATATAAAAAATTTACTGCCAATGTTAATTTTATAATCCCCAGTAACTATCAAAATTTAAACATTTATGCGGCTTGCTTTATTGATGGTCTTGGATTTAATAATCCAATGTTTGATAAGTTTTATGGACCAATGGCAGCAGAGAGAGTTTTAATATCTGGTGAGATAAATCAAACTACTAACTACTTTTATTATCCTGACTCGAACGAAGAGTATGGAGGTCCAGTCCACAAGAAACCCAATGGTGATTATATGGAAGGGTCTGTCCACACTGAGGAACCACACAAGAAAGTAATACCAGTCTTTGGCGAACAAAATTTTAAAATCATTAATAACGTTTCTGACGAAGAACAATCCGAGCCCATCGAAGAATCAGATCCGCCACAAACATTTATTATAGACACATCTCTTCCTTCTTTTCCGGAGTACAACTAATATGAAAAAAGCATTAAAATTTACAATTGAAACCCAAACGGAAGAAAACGAAATTATCTCGATTTGTCACTTAAATGAAAGAACGATTGCCCTAGAGTTGTCTGATGTTGCTAGAAAAATGTTTAGGCTTAATCGATCTTTGTTTAATAAAATTAATTCAACCACAAAATTATTAGGAGGCAAAATATATCGACATCAAATTAAGCAATCGATTGAAGATAAAAATAGATGCGGAGTCAAAATTTTAAACAAATACACTTATGATGAGGTAGAAATTTTAAAATTAGATTTTTCCGATAATACTCTCCAAAATAAGCAAACAATTTTAACAAAGAATGGTAAAATGATTAGTTTTGACCCTAATAATTTGATAGATAAAGGCCAGACAGTCGGACCACTAGATCCACAGAACTTAACGTTTGATGATGTTAAAAACTCTACTATAGTTTCAAAAGCAGAAGAAATTTATTTGTTTCAAGACTCTGGAATAAAATCTTTTATGATTACAGATACTTTAAACGATGTAGATGGACTAACTAATGTTGCGTATAGAATACAAATAGAAGCGGAAGAATCTTTTAGAGATTATGTAAAATTTGTCTCCAAAGAATTAAAGGAGTCAATTAATTTTTTACTTTTTTATTCAAACTCGATTGATTCGTCTTTAAGTTATGATTCGCCTAATTCTTCTTTTAAGAAAGATTTTGTAAATTCGATATTCAATCAAATTGGAATTAAAAGCGGAGAGGAAGTTGTAGACTTGGGACGAGATCAAATTAAGAACTCGAGCTTTGGCAAAGCAGCACTTAACTATTATAATGGTAGTTTATTACTGAATGATGTTGACAAATCTTCCTATAAAAAAATTCTTGAATCTTTATTGCCTAGCTCTAAAACATCACCTTCAAAAATAAAATCTACGCTTTTTGATATGCAAAATTTACTAGACAATATCAATAAAGAGTATGGTCTATACAGCCCTCTTTCTAAAAAGGGTAACTTAAAAAGCAAAGTCTCCAATAGTAAAAATTCAATAAAAAAGTTTGTTTCCGTCTCTACTGAAAAAATATCTATAGATAAAGAAATACTTGGATACAATGTTTTTTCTGAGAATCAAACTGGGTTAAATAAATTTACATTATCATCTTATAGGCAAAGAATTGGTGAAGAAAAAACAAAATATTATCCTTCTTCTAACATGTCTGTAGGTGGTAATTTTATGACAGCTAAAGAAAAGTCTCAATTTTCTGACATGTCTAATGCTGTATCTTTTGTTACTCCTGCCAATTTGCTGGTTGGTAAAAATAAGATTACATGCGCTAGAGGCATGAATAACATTGATATTAATGAGATAAGACAATTTAGAATTGCAAAATCTGCAAAAGCAGCTCAAAGTGCATATACTAAAATGCCATCTGGTATTGGAAATCAAGGATTGTCTAAAAATTTAATGTCAGATTTCAATATTACAATAGGTAAATCTAAGAGACCTCTTTTGGAAAGAAACGCGGACATGGACATAGATCCATTAGTTGATGCAAAATATTATGTTGGAGAATCAAGCTATTTTACAACAAATAATCCTGAATTTATTTTTAAAAATTTTAAAACGTTGATGGAAAGAGAAGACTCTAGAATTTTGTCCATAGTATCAGATGCAATCCCTGCTAGATTCTTAAGGCAAAATGGCTCTATCGATAACTTGAAAGACATAAATATAAATGACAAAAAATCAAAAATTAGACCTTTAGTATCAGAAAAATTAATCAACATATCAGACATTCCTCCTCAAGTAAAATTTATGATGACTGATGACTTTCAAACTAACAAAGAAATAGACCCCTTGAAAAATAGAGAATCAAGAGCAATAATAGATGAAACTCAGAAGAATATATTCTTAATAAAAGCTCTAATTGGATTCGAAAAAGATGAAGATGGCTTCTTTGACCTTAACCGACCCATAATTGTGGAGATGAATAGTGCTTCAGCGATGCAATCACCAATGTTGGCAAAGGCATATAATTATGAAATTCCTGAATTAGGAATTCTTAAAGATAAATTCATGCCAACTATTTATAATAACTTACTTTATATTCGAGGCTAATCAGTGTCTTTTCATGATAACATATTTGATCGCGATGTTGGAGAACAACCTATAGATATTTCTGCTTCTAACAGAAAATTTCAACAATCTATTATTGTCAAACAAGACCCTAATAAATCAGGCATTCTTTCATTTTTAAAAACAGCAGAAGAGGAAACACCACGATTACCAATAAGACGCTCTCCGACTACCATAAGAGTCTCTAGAGGACAAGGTGAATATCCCGCATGATTACTTTTGTTGATTCAGTAAATTACGTAAAATTTAACGAGAATGGCCCAGATAGACTTAGAGGAGAAGTCTCCAGATACCCAGGCACGCAAAGATCAGACCTACAGGGTAGCAAAATATTTTTTGAAATTAGCAACCCAGAAGTAAACAACGACAAATTGATTAAAACAATTAAGCACACCATTTCTTTAGAAGCAAAAACTAATGTATTTAGAGATGAAAGGCAGTGGACTTCATATGTAAATTCTTTGGTTTCGGAAGGGCAAAATTTTTTAGATCACACTTTCACATTTAATCCTCCCACCGTAACAAACAAATTTATCAAAAATTTTCACCATCCTCTATATGAAGACGCAACAAAAGAATTCGATTCAAATCAATTACTTAATTATAATCTTTTAACCTATACAGGCAACAGGGATGTTGTAGAGAGAATAGCTCATCTTAAAACGGCTTTTGACACATCTTTAAATGATTTAAGTGTCTCCACCTTGATGGATCAGTATCGGAATAGGATTTCTAGTTATTCTGGTTCTATAGAAGAAACTGTTTCCAAACAAAGAAATTTATATATCTTACCCGACATTGATGACCCTCTTTCTTCTAGAGCAAAAGAAGATTTTCCTTATTATTATGAAAAAACTTTCAACTTTACAAGACAGTCTAATTCATTCTTTGACTCCCTGCAGGGTAGACAAAAGACAAAAAATTTATTTCAATCCTTAAAAAGAGATCTGTCCTTTTCGAACAGAAGTTTTAACATCGGAGGAACAGATGTATCAGCAAAAATTTATGACGTCATAGCCCTGCTTACTTCGACATCAATAGTGAATATTGTAGAAGGAAATGATGAAATGTTTTTAGTTCCCGAAAGAGAAGTTAACAACTTTAATAGAATTGACAGGTTTGTTAATCAAATTAACACAGTTAGATTTCTCTCAGATATGAGAGATGCGGTGATCGATAAGACAAGAAACTTAAGTCAAATATTTGAAAACCAATCATGTGAAAAATTTTTGCTAGGATATAAAATAGAAAAATATTTAACAAATGACGCTTCAGGTCCAATACAAACATATTATACAACTGATAATTCATTTGTCGACACTCAATTGAAATATGGATTTAGATATATCTACAAAACAAAAGCTTTGGTAGGTGTATTTGGTAGTTCATATTCATACTCTAATTTAGATATTGATGGCGTTAATTTTAAAGCAACTTTGGAAGCAGAAGTTTTTCCTTCTTTTCAGATTCTAGAATACGAGTTAGAAACGGATAATGTAGCATTTATTGACACTCCAATGTTGACACCGCATGTTACGACATACGTTAGAAAAGATTTGGCGCAAGTAAATTTCTTATTTCAACCTAGACTTTTTACTCACACAGACTCTAATGGATTAGAAGCACTACCGCCGATTGGAAATCTGAGACCAGGAGACGAGGACATTGCTAGTCTTTATGAGTTAGCGGGTGATCAATCATCTTCTCCAGATTATTTTACGGGAATTTATGAAGTCTATAGACTTGAAAACCCTCCAATATCTAAAAAAGAATTTCAAAATGGATTCTTAACTATTGTTGATGATTCTATAAATGCTGGTAATTTAGATCGGACAAGTATTCCAATTGAAAATGTTGATGTTGATTATGCATTTTTTTCTGATAGAATTATACCAAACAAGAAATACTACTATGCTTTTCGAACCATTACTTATCATGGAACTCCATCTCAACTAACTTTACCTTTAGAAATAGAATTGTTGAAAGATTCTGATGAATACAAGATATCTGTAAAAGAATATCATTATCCTATATATAAAAACTACAAATATCAAAAAAATTCAAAAAGAATATTAAGAATTGTTCCCAACATGGAAAGACTTCTTTTTACTTCAATTGACCCCGAGGATCTTCAAAATTTTATTCTAGGTGACAGTGAATTAGTGCCGGAGCAGAATAGCACAAAAACGTTTAAAATTAGAGTTACATCAAAGCACACTGGTAAAAAACTAGATATTAATGTATCATTTAAGATAAATAAAGATGGAACACTAGTTCCACAGTAAGAAACTAATTAATAATCTATTTACTGAAGAATAGGAGAAAACAACATGGCTTTTCAGAACAATAGCGGTGACATTATATTAGATGTCGTTTTAACAGACGAGGGCAGAAGAAGATTGGCTCTTGGGAATGGATCTTTTGGCATAACACAGTTTGCACTTGGAGACGATGAAATAAACTACGCCTTATTTGAAGCAGGCTCCACAACAGCATTACAAGACTTAAGTATTTTACAAACTCCAATTCTTGAAGCTTTTACCAATAACACTTCGATGATGAAGTCGAAACTTTTATCTTTGCCGAACCCTGAATTGCTATATCTCCCAATTTTAAGATTAAACTCTCTAGATCAAAAGTTAACAGCTCAAAACAACTATGTTGTCTGTGTTGATAAGCAAACATGGGACAATGGGTCAACAGGAAACACAAAGGCAATTGGAGTCAACACAAATGGTCCGATTGACGGTATGATATATGGTCTAGATACAAATGGAGACGGCGCTCACATAGTTGTAGATTCCGGAATAAATTCAACAGCAGTAAACCAAATAGATAGAACATTAATTGAAACTAGTTTTATGATTGAAATGGACAATCGACTAGGACAAATTGTAAGTGTTGATGGAAAATCTTTACCAGGTGCTGCTAAAGTAGATGACGACAATATTGCAACTTACATTTTAAATTTAAACTCTGTTGCGGGCGGCAACAAGTTTGTTACCAATGTAAATCAAATCGATTTTGGAGATTCGGATACTCCTATTGAAGGTCCAATTGGTGCACGTCTAGAGTTTAAAATCAGATCATCTCAAGACCTTCGAGTATCTAACTTTTTGTTTGATAGAATAGGGTCAGTAGACACCACAACATATGCTGCTCAACACAATAATGTAAAAATTATTGATTCGATTGTAAGAGTTAGCGGTATGACAACCGGATATTCACTTGATATCCCAGTAAGATTTGCAAAATCAGTTTAAGGAATAAGATATGACAGTTTATAAACCATTATCGGCAGATGACAAAGTTTCAACAAAAACGCTGCTACATGAAGCAATACCAATTACCGGAACGATTGTTAGTGGAACATATAGCGAAAACAACATTGAGAATTTCACTCATGGTATGTTTCAATCTGTCTACGATTATCCATATTTAAGCTCTTCAGCAAATCATATTTTTGACATTTCTTTTGGAACATCTGCAGATTCTGTGCTAGCAGTGACGAACCAAGAATCCAAAAAAGACAATATTTATAACCAGATGGCTCAAGTTCTCATGGGCTATGACAAAGATGGAAACATACAAAAGTTTGATGAAGATGGCGATTTAGCCTCCGGAGGATCAAAGATAACTGAAGCGGTATTTTTGCCGTTTTCTAGGTTACTTGTTAAAGACGAAATCAAAAAGGGTTCATTTGAGCTCGAGCTTGGAGTTTCATCTTCGTATCTAACTAACACTTTCAACAAAAGAATTAAGATTACTGACTTTGGAGCAGCAACTTCTTACAAAGTAAACTCTCCTGCTGGTGAATATGGAATACTTTACGCAACAGCATCCGAGGGCGATCAGATTCTAGATTCTACTAGTGTCCACACGGCATCACTTTCGGATGGAAACACATATTGGAGAGCCGGCTTGATTTACTATCAAGCTGGGGTGGCTGTCCTGACAAGTTCTATTTTGGCAACAACTGGTGCTGAAGGTGGTTATGGGTTTTTGCAAAAGCTTGGTGGCCACACAAAACTACTCGACTTTGATGGAGCTGGGGAAACAATCACTGGGTCACTTGTTGATCAAGAAATCACAGCCTCAGCGGACAATTTTAGACATAGAATATATAATCTTCAATTCAACAACACAATCGAATTAAACTCTACTGTTTATTTCTGTCGTGTAAAGCATAATGAGTTTAACTATAGTTCTAATCCAACTTACTTAACTGGATCACAAATCAGAGTTAAAAACGAAACAACAGACATTCCTATTTCATATATTACCTCAATTGGTCTTTACTCAGCAGACAATCAGCTGTTGGCAGTTGGCAAGTTCTCAGAACCTATTCGTAAAGATAACAACATTGAATTAACGTTTAGAGCACGATTGGATTACTAGGATGATATGCATAGATTTAAGTTTACACCAGACGACCTTTTTATCAATAGATTAAAGACGTATCCCGAATACAACGTCTTTATTTATCAAGGTCGTATGCATGTAAACCGAGATACAACATTGCAAGGCAATGGTGGGATTTCCGTATATGATATAAATACAAACAGAACAGAATCGCTAATTCAACCTTTTTTAATTGCCAATACCAAAAAAGAAGCTTTTAAAATTTATCAGCACCAGCCTTTGGTAAAAAATCACTCCGGAGATTTTCAATGGGCCACAAGTTATGTCAATGGTGTCAGCCAAGCTAGCATAACTCAGTCTGTTCCAACGTTTTTAAATTTAATGCCACCACCATTTTTGACACCATTGGGCTTTCAAATCACTGCTTCTTACGGTGTCGAATCTCCAATAACAAGACAATTATCCGGTAGAATAAATGAATTTACCGGCAACTACTTTGATATTAATGGCGCTCAAACAGGGCCTCAAACAATTTCATTTATAAATCACAATCCTACAGCCTCAGCACTTCAAAACGTTGCGAGAAAATATACAACGCTGTCTGATCATTTTATTCTTTCCTCATCGACTAGAGATCTAGTCACTGGCCCAGCTGGAGATAATATAAATTTTATCATGATACCAAGTATGTATTACGGGTCGTCTATTAAAAAAGGATCTGTAGAACTCAACTATTATATTACGGGATCTAAAATAGCATCGTGTGCTGATATAAATCACAACGGAACCTTGATTGGAACAACCGGATCTACTTCCGGATCCGTTGTTGGCCTTGTGATGTATGATGAAGGCGTTATAATGCTAACGTCTTCTGTTAATTTAGAGACAGGTCCCGCACTAAATATTAGATATAACGGGAATAGTCTTTCTGCTGTAGAATCATCTTGGCTTTACTATGGAACAACTTTAAACGACAGCATATCACCAACCAGCACAAACATTGAGAAAACATCATTTGACCTTAACTTTAAAGGCACTTCGTATGTTAACTCAATGACAATGTTCGCTCATGCGAGAAAAGGACATCTCAATCATTCAAATAATCCAACATACAGAGACTTGACTTTTGCAAGATCTTTCACGACAGGATCAGGAAGAACATATCTAGAGGGAGAATCTCCAATTGCAAATGTCGTGTCAGCTTCTTATGTTTCAGCTTCTTTTGAGAAAACAACTTACATATCAAAAGTTCATGTGTATGACGAAGATGGCAACCTTATTGCTATAACTTCAATGGCAAAGCCGATCAAGAAAACTCTCAACGACGAGTTTACATTTAAAATGAAATTAGACTTGTAGTTGACATACCCTCGATAGTATGCTATAATAAGTAAAACAGGAGTTTATATGATATTAGGTCTCGACGTCTCAACAAGTAGAATTGGTTGGGCAATTATTAATGACAAA
>MDSZ01029138.1_pt1 | contig 13453 bp, 11 predicted proteins | sample 811201 | NCBI WGS metagenome assembly MDSZ01 (sample SAMN05326647, study PRJNA326480) | marine metagenome | isolation source: seawater | place: Indian Ocean: North | collected 2010
TCTAAGTTATATTCATTAATTTCAATGAAACCCGGTCCGTACTCATGCTTTTTTTGAAACGCAGTGAAGCCATACTGACTGTTTTCTATATTTACATTTGATAAAAATATTTCACTACTATCCTTGCTTGATATGGATATAATTGAATCTTTTATTTGAATATTCGATACTTTGCAATGACTTTTCTCACCTGCGCTAATAGACTTATCTCCAATGTGACTTAAATTTATATTTTCAAGTTTAACATTGGACCCAGATAAATCAATTCCATCATTACCACAGAAAACGAAAGAAGTATTTTTGATGATGCCATTGCTAAAATCGGAATCAAATCCATCGAACAAACATTCAAAAAATTTACATTCATTTAATTCAAAGTCCGACCTAATTATATTTAGATAATCATCACCTGCCAAATTTGATTCAAAATTGCAAAAATTAAAAAAAACATTCGATTCATAAAACGTCAAGGCCCCGGATAATTCCCATTCCGAATATGCAAAATTTGATAAATCTGTAAATGTTGTGTAAGAAAAGTGCGACACACTGTCTGTTTGATACAAAAAAATACCTTGGCCAGTTTGATCTGAGGAAATCACTTTTATAGGATTATTGTCTATTCCTTTAAAAAGAAATGGTGATTTTGAAATGATAAAGGCGCTGTCAGTTAAATTTAGAGTAGTCCCTGGATATGCATCTACAATATATCCTTTTGGAATAATAACTTTTTTGTTGATATTTATGGAATCTTGTACAAAAAAAAGAACATTACCTTCACTTTCCTTAATGAAATCAAAATTCTCAAAATTAGAACCGGATTTCAAATTGTTTTGAGAAATAATGCTGTCTGATTTTTTCCTCCATTTATTAACTTTGAGTGTATTTATTTTTGAATCACCAAAAAACCGTACCTTAACTTCAATCTCATTTTTATCCAAAAAGTCATTCAAATTTTCGATTTTAATCCTCGAATTAATTTTGAAGTTGAAAACATAATTCTGTGTTTTTTGTGGAGAAAGTTTTGTTGGCACTATAAGATTTTCATCCTCTGGTTCGACAAGTTCTCCATTAACTTTTAATCCTATAATCTCAACAGGGAAAGATATATTATCACTTGCAAAGTTTAATACAATATTTTCATCATCATTGCTGATATATGAGACCTCCAAACCAAGATTTTTCAGTTTTGATCTAATCATTTTTTGCCTGAAATAAAGGATTTCTGAATTAAATTTGTAATGACCCGGACCAAATTCAAATATTCTATCCTCAAGAGGGAATTCAGAATATATCTTGTTAAGGTTGTCATTAATCTTTTGATCATAATCATCAAAAAAAGAACTTAAATATTTTTCATTTGATAATTTTCTTAACATTTTAAAATATGCATTATAAAATTCTTTACTTAAATATTTCCTGTTATTAAAAATTTTTTGGTAAAATGGTAATCCATCATCATGCATCCAAAATTCTTTTACTCCTAGCTCTGAAGAAATCAAATTATCATATCCGATGCCCTGTCCCTCCTTATAACCTCCACCATGACCATCAAAAGGAACCGGCTCTAATAGTGAAGTAATAGGATTATAATAAAATCGCATGCTTTTTATAGCAGTTGCATGGAACGTTCCATTTAAGTCAACAATAGCAAAGAACTTTCCTAATTTATCTACATCAAAAACCTGCTCTAAAGTTGATAAATCATTACGAAATGTCTCCAATAAGGCAACGGAATTTTCTATGACATTATATTTTTTTAAACTTTGGCTTTGATCATAAGCCTCTATTTTTGAATTATTAAAAGAAAGACCATAGTTTTCATTAAATCTTATAATAGTCCCTTCCTTTCTATGGTTATTTTCCATAAGATGTTTAGTGTAGTGTTCTTCAATTGCATATACGCCTTTATTTTGACCATTTATATTAAGTTGTATAAATTTGTATCTAGGTGTTACAATACCTTCGCGTGAACTCATTTTCAAAAATATCCATTCTCTTATGTAGTTTCTAGCCATCGGTTTATGAATTGAAAATTTACTCATACCTAAAAAAGTTTTATCATCTATAATTTCAATTCTATAGGAGCTTGTATTTAGATTTTTATAATGCATTTCACGGTCGCCTTTCAAACGGATTTTTGCCTTAAAGCTTTCTTCTCTAGTTTCAATTATTGCTGGTACATATGAAAAATTTTTTTCTCCTGCCAACGCAAGCTCTCTCATAAAATTAATTTTTTTGTAATCCTTAAATTTTATACTAATGTTTAATTTTTCATGGGAAATAAAAAAACTTTTTAAGGTATAATAAATATAAAAAGGATAATGCCGCAGCTGAGAAATATCTTCAATTATTGGAACTTTTGAATAAAGTATAGAATAATAGTCTTTAAAAGTTTCTCGGTGAAAAACTTTAAGAGTAATAGCTAAAATCAAAATTATGCATGTGAAGTAAAACCACACAATGTATAAATATTTTAAATTTCTTATTAAGTAATTTATAGAGAACGTTGATTCTGCGTTTTGAAGACTTTTTTTGTTTTTTATAACCATGATTTAGATAGGCTCATTTTGCAATAAAGTAACGTGAACACTTTTGTCTGTTTGTTGCAGAAGTTTTTTGGCATCATTAACTTTTTCAAATGATTCTGCTTCTACTAAAAGAGTTATTTCAAGTTCTTGATCTTTTTCCTCAAGTCTTTGCAAAAAAATATATTCAAAATATGACTTAAAAATTTCCATTACTTTTTCAACAGGTAAGTGTTCTTTATCCCTAATGTGAAGTATCAGTTGCAAATTTGTATTTTTGAATCTTTTTTCTATTTTTTTACCTTTGAAAATAATGACAGCAATTATAACTGAAAAAGCGATCAAAGTTATTAATGTTTGGTTTGCCCCTATTCCTAAACCAATTGATATAGCTATGAAAAGATATGTGAGTTCTTCAGGCTCTTTAATAGCTGTTCTAAACCGAATAATTGATAATGCACCTACAAGACCTAGAGAAAGAGCTAAAGATGTTTTTATAATAGTTATTATGAACATTGTTGTGACCGTCAATATTTGAAAATTTTCACTGAAATTTTCTCTATTAGAAAGTGATCTTCCATAGCGCACATATATTTTTCCTAAAACAATAGACAATGAAATTGCCACTGTAAGGTTTAAAATAAAATTAACTAGGGGAATTGAAGCGCTTGAATTAACTAGATAGTCATTAAAATTTTGAATCATAATTTAGAGTCCCTTTCTAAAAGAATTGTTCGCTGAGGTTGAAATGAAATAGGTCTTAACTTCCATTTAGTAGAAAAATATGCTATACTTAATAAATTATTATCTAATTCAAAAATTGAATAAAGATTATAATCTTGTTCCTCAATATTTGTGATATTTATCGTGCTAGGGTTTTTGTAAAAATTCACATCAAACAATCCATTTATTTCAAAGGGCTTACTTCCATTATTGGTAAATACTTTTATAGTGCAAGTACTATCATGGTTAAACATGAAGTGAGCAGAATTATCGAAAACTTTCCCTTCCCAATTACCATAAATATTTTTCTGTTCAGAATAATTACATCCTGATAACATTATGATAATTACCCAGACTAAAAATTCAATAGACTTTCTCTGAGAAGGCAGGTTTAATATTTTAATCAATTTCAATTATAATTATATTTTTTTACATATGGAATATAAAGTCTTATTTCTTGTCAAGATATAGCATACAGATTGTTTGGGAATTCATTTATTACCTTCAGTTTGCTAAGAATACAAATTAAAGAAACTGTATTGGTGGCAAGTATAAAATAATCAATGATAGCGAATACGCATTTCCACTTTTGTCAGTAGTCGGGTTTTTTATAGTCTACTGAATTAAACAACTATCTACCAAAGAATGAATGATATTTTAAACTATTAAAAATATTTATTTCTACCCTAATTATCTTTCATTAGTCTTATGTACACTCCATAATTTTAAGTTAGCGGAAAATACCCCAAATACTTCATTTTTATTTTTAGGTGTAAATCCTTCCTTTTCTAACCTAGAATTGGTTATAAAATAATTAGTTGGGTATTCAATATTATTATTTTTAGGTGATTTATTATTTTGATTATTATCGGCAGGATATGAAGAAAGTCGAAAATAATTGATCTTGTGTCTATGTTTATCCTCCAGCATTCTATTATTTTTAGCAGCTACATTCCATACGCTCAAAACATTAACACTTTCGTTAGGGTCATTCTCGACTATCCAATCTAGTGCATGGCGCATACTTACAGCCCAGTAGTCTCCTTCAAAATTATCTAATGGATGTGAACCTGCAAATTTATTAAAGAAGACTTGCTGATTAGGGTGAGACTTTATAATAAAAATCAGAGGATTTAAAAATGTTATTAATATTAGGCTATAAAGAATTTTTGAATTATTCCATGAAAAAATTGAGCAAAGCCAATCGTAAATACTAAAAAAACCAATGACCATAAAAAATACCATGTAAGGATAAATGAAAAATAAGTGGCGCCATCCGTTGTAAAGATGAGCTTTCAAAAATATGATAGCTAATATAGGAACTATGAACCCAGCAAACATGAATATATGAAATAAGTTATTTTTGGTTTTCAGAGAAATAATATTTAAAAATGATTTAATGATCCCTGTGATAAAAAAAAAGAGAAATGTAATTGGTGTGGTTACAATAATCCAAACTGGTATATAATGCCAAGGTACATTTGATGGTTGGAAAAGCTCACCTAAATACAGATTGTTTCCAGTCCAAGGGTGATGATTTAAGTTGTCAAAAATTAATAAGAAATTTTTAATAGGAGCTTCCCATAATTCTGGGAAAAAAATATATACACTTAAAATAGTTGTTATTAAAAAACATAATGAAGTTTTAAAATTTTTAGTTTTCTTTTCAAAAAGTGATCCATAAAAAAAATTAGTATTAAAAATAAAAAATAAAAATAAACATGGTAGATAAATAATTGGAAGCCTAATAGTGGTAGCAATTCCTATTAAAACTCCTGCAATAAGAGACATCTTAATGCTTTTTCTTTTGAATGTTAAAAATAAAGGAAAAATAGCACATGCGAGAATGGCCTGAGCTATCGAATCTTTAGAATTGAAAAATCCGTGTGCAAGTATCCTTGGACTAAGTAGGTAAAATAATGCACCAATAAAGGCAATTTTAGGACTTTTGAAAAATTTTTTCAGAAATAAATAAAAAATAATGATGCTTATAAAATAGAATGAAAAATTTATTTTGTGTCTTAATTCATATATTGCCTTACCATCTTTTGCTGAGAACGATTTTTCAGCTAATATACAAAAAATTTCAAAGATCGGGCCATATCCTCCAACTCCAATTTGAGGATTTTTTATATTTTCGGGAACTTGTAAAATATCATTTATCCCTAAAACTCTAGATATATAGGCAATATTTTCTTTCCCACGCTTTCTGTGCCAATTTTCATCCCAACTTATACCAAAATCTGCTGAAAAATATATGCCAGTAACAAATAAAGACAAAAATACAAAAAAAATAATTCTCTTATTTGAAAAAGAAATCATTAGTTTTGTTGGACTTAAGTAAAATAGAATTTTTAAAAATTAAAGAACAACTATTTTGAGCAAGAAATAGGTGGAAATGAATAAAAATACCTTTATGCTTTCTTTAATAATATTTGAGACTGCTAAATTATTTAACTTTAGCTAAATCAATTAATAATTAGTAAATAATATATAAAGGATCATACTAAAATTATTTAATTAATGATATTATCAAAATATACTGAAATTTTCATTTATTTGAATGAATTAGTTTAACTTCTCATAAAAGGGTCATAATATGATGAGTGTCGTTTAATTTCTTGGACTAAATCTGATGTTCGATATTTTCAATGAGTAATTTACTACCGAAAAAACCAGAATCTCATTGAAAGGCACTCTTAAAAGAGGTCTTTTTTGCTTTACGTTAAATTTCGTTTATTTTGTTTCAATAATTTTTAGAGGGTCATACTATGGTCATATCAACCTTTTTTCACGAACCTAATTAACATACTATATTGCTAATTTAAAATGGGAATAGGTTTATATTCTTAGCATGGTTGAATAAGTGTGGGCAAACAACTCTTGCCGATCTACTTCCTATTATCAATTGGGTATACAAATTAGGGCTGTTGACAAGGAATAATCCCAAAATAAGGCCATAGTTACAGAGATTTCTTTGTTAGGGAACATTCCTAGTATTAAGTTTGTAGACAGAAATAATTTTCATATTATTCACATTTATCGAGAATACCTCGTTGGTGTAAGGAGCGAAAGATTCTAGTTTTAACTTTTTGTAATCTTGCCAGTCACCTCTAAAATTTGTTACAAAATAATCACCGGAATATTTATCAAGATCAACGTCTAATTTTTTCATAATATAATTTGCTCTGGATTGATCATATTCATTTAAAAATCTCCAACTCCATATTGCTCTGCAAGTTTCGGGACTTATTATAGTTATTTGCTCACTGTCATCATTGTTTAAAATCCATTCAACGCCTTGTCTCATACTTGATCCCCAATAATCACCCTCAAACAATTCCATTGGGTCTTTACCTGCAAGCGCATTGTAATATACTTGCTGATGGGGGTGCATATTAATAATGGTGTATAGTGGTCCTGAAAAAGTAAACAATGATAGGAGTAAAATAATTTGTCCTGCTCTTAACCTAATGATTTTTGTAAAATATTGATAACTCTGCTCAAAACCAATTGTCATAAAATATGCTAAAAATGGATATAAAAAAAATAAATGTCTCCAACCATCGTAAATAATTGATTTTAATGATATAATAATTATAATGGGTATTACAAATCCACACCACATAAAAACACTAAAATTTATGATGGCCTTATTTTTTGCTTTATTTTTAATAAATATTAAAGTTGAAATAAATATAAAAAAGAGGTACTGAATTGGTATTGTAACAGCAATCCAAATTGGAATGTAATACCATGGTAAGTTGTTTCCTTTTATTATTTGTCCTAAAAAATGAATATCTCCATCCCAAGGGTGAAAGGCTAACGAATTCCATATATACTTGAAGTTTATTAAGGGTGATTTCCATAAAAAAGGCCAGAAAATGAAAACACTAACTATTACCGAAAATAAAAAAAGTATTGAAATCTTCATTAATTCATAGAATCTACTACTAGAATTAGATTGAGGAATACCTTTTGATAACATTAAAAAAATGAACAGTACTGGCAAGTACATTACTGGTAGTCTTGTTGTAATGCCAATACCTAAAATCATTCCAGCAATTATTGTCCACCTTTTAGATAAAGTTTGATAACTCATCAACAATGGAAGTAGTGAGCAAGCAACTAAGGATTGTGCTATTGAATCTCTCGGATTAAAACAACCATGCGCTAGGAGGCGCGGAGATAATAAGTAAAACATTGATCCGATAAATGCTAAATATTTTGAGCTAAATATTCTTTTAGAAAATAAAAAATAAAGGTAAACTCCCAAAAAATAAAAAGTAAAATTCAATTTATGCCTCATTTTAAAGATTTCACCTTTATCAGTAATTGAAAATACTTGCTCTATAGTAACACTAATTACATCAAAAAAAGCTCCGTAAGCTCCTACATTACGGACATTTAATTCAGGGATATCTTTTGGAACGTTGATATAATTGTCAAGATGCAATGTCTTTAGGATATATGCTAGATTTTGTTTACCGTTTTTTACTCTAGCCCAATCTTCATCCCATGTAATACCGTAATCTTTTGAAAAGTATAGCCCCGAAATATAAATTATTAAAAAAAGAAAATTAAATTTTAGTATGGAGGAAGTTTTAATTTTAGAGTACAGTGATCTAATCATTTTTTAATTATTAAATTGTAATTTATCTTTTGACTAAGTTCAAAGTAACTATAATTGAAGTTGCTGCATTGTTTAAACTAAAATTGTTATTATTATGCCAATATCTTCTGATTGCAAATTTGGAAAAAATGTTGTGATATACAATGAAAATTTAGTAAACCTTTATGGGTGTGAGATTGGATCTAATACGACTATTGGTCCGTTTGTTGAAATCCAAAAAAATGTAGTTGTGGGATCAAATTGTAAAATTTCATCACATTCCTTCATTTGTGAAGGTGTAGTTATTCATGATAATGTTTTTATAGGGCATGGAGTAGTATTTGTTAACGATAAATACCCTAAATCAACTAATGCCGATGGCTCTATGAAAGGAGAAGGAGACTGGAATTTACAAGGAATAATTATTGAGGATGGAGCTTCCATTGGAAGTAATACAACTATACTGCCAAGCGTAATTATTGGAAAGGATGCACTAGTTGGTGCAGGGTCTGTGGTTACCCACAATGTTTCTAATTCAAATATTGTTGTTGGAGAAAATAGGATAATTGGTAAGACAAATAATTAGATGATTAATGTTGGAATAATAGGATTTGGGTACTGGGGGCCTAATATTGTTAGGAATATTATGTCAATTGAAAACATGAAAGTCTTGCAAATAGCTGATATTAATAACGACCGTTTAAAACAGGCAAATAAATTATATCCAAGTGTCATTTTAACTAAAGATCCAAAGAATATATTTGAAAATAAAAAAATAGATGCAGTAATTATTGCTACACCTGTTTCAACACATTTTGAGTTAGCTTATAATTCTCTATGCGCAGGAAAACATACTTTGGTGGAAAAACCACTAGCAAGTTCTTCAGAGGAATGTTTGAAGCTTATAGATATAGCCGATAAAAATAAATTGGTATTGCAGGTTGATCATACATTTCCTTATACAGAAGCTGTCAAAAAAATAAAATTTTTACTAAAAAGTAATTCTCTTGGAAATTTACTTTACTACGATTCGGTTAGAATTAATCTTGGTCTTTTTCAAAATGATATAAATGTGATTGGTGACTTAGCTATTCATGACTTATCAATTCTTGATTTTCTAATGGGCAAACAACCAATATCTATTGTGGCAAATGGTATAGCTCACCACAGTGGACAAAATGAAAATATCGCATATGTTACTTTGATTTACGATGATAACTTTATAGCTAATATCCATGTCAATTGGCTTTCTCCAATAAAGATTAGAAAAATATTAATCGGTTGCGATAAAAAAATGATTGTTTATAATGATTTAGAACCTGCAGAGAAAATTAAAATTTATGATAAAGGAATTTTATCGCAACGTGATAGTAAACAAACTTATCAAATGCGTGTTGGATATCGATTAGGAGATGTCAACTCCCCGCATCTTGAAAATACTGAAGCTTTGTATGAAGTTCTAGATCATTTCAAAAATTGTATTTCCAAACAATCAATTCCAATCACAGATGGTTTATCAGGCTTGCGTGTGATAAAGATCATTGAAGCAGCCACTTACTCAATGGAAAATTCAGGAATTCCAGTTTCAATATCATGAAATCTCTAAAAATTCCTTTCTTCGATTTACGAAAGCAATATTATTTATTAAAAAATAATATATCTAATTCTGTAAGCAAAGCTTGTAATGATTCTGCTTTTGTCGATGGTCTATATTTTCAAAAATTTGAAAAACTATTTTCAGACTATTGCTCTGTAAATCATGCTATAAAATTAAATAGTGGTACTTCAGCATTACATTTATCTTTATTAACATTGGATAAAGGCAAAGGAGATGAAGTCATTGTTCCTTCAAATACATTTTTTTCTACAGCCTGGGCAGTCTCATATGTAGGTGCTAAAATTATTTTTGTAGACTGTGAATTAGACACATGGTAGATATGCCCTATTGAAGTAGAAAATTAATTACAAATAAAACTAAGCTAATTATAGGAGTTCACCTTTATGGCCAACCATTCGCGGTAGATAGAATAAAAAATATTGCAGATAAGCATGGGATTTATTTCATTGAAGATGCTGCTCAGGCCCACGGTGCTAGATATAAAAATAAAATAATTGGATCTTTTGGGGAGATGGCTTGCTTTAGTTGCAATCCGAGTAAAAATTTAGCACTTAAGGAGAGGGTGGTTGCATAACTACGAATAATGAAAATTACGATAAAAATAAGAATGCTCAGAAACCATGGAAGTAGCAAAAAATACAACTTTGAATTTATTGGATATAATATGAGGATGGGTGGGATTGAAGGTGCAGTCCTAGGCATCAAGCTTAAATATTTAGATTCTTGGAATGATAAAAGAAAAAAAATTGCAAATAAATACTTAAAATACATTAAAAATTCCAAAATTATTCTTCCTAAAAAAAGAAATGACTCAGAGTCAGTTTTTCATTTATTTGTTGTGACTACTAACGATCGAGACAACCTTGAGAATTATTTGAAAACTAAAAATATTTTTACCAGCAAACATTACCCTATACCTTGTCACTCACGAAAAGCTTTTCAATATCTTGGATATAAAGTTAATGATTTTCCCAACTCTTAATATTTATCCAAACATTGTTTGAGTCTTCCGATGTACCCAGAAATGGAAGAAAAAATGGTTGAAAAAGTAATTTATGAGCTAAATCGATATTAATATTTTTTATTATTCAATTATCAAATATAAACTTCAATAAAAAAAACCATACTAGAAGAAAGAAAATATGTGATTAAAAATGTTTTAAAAGTTCATAGATTTGATTTAAAAGATATTGATTTAATAAAGAGATATGAAAATTTGCACAGAAAGTGTGAGTTCGCATTTTTTCAACAAAGTGTTGCCTGGGCGCATTCAATAAAAGATTTCGGTCCCGATGTCCCTATCTTTCTATTATGTGAGATTAATAATATAGATGTTGCTGGTATACCGATCTATCTCTTTTCTGGTAAATATGGTAATATAATGACATCCATACCGCAACCTGGTCCAGTGGGTGGTTTATTTCATGCAGATAATATCAGTAATGATGTTAAAAATACTGTTTATAAAAAAATTTTTGACGAAGTCATAAAAATTTCTAGAGAATTTAAATGTTTATTATTCAGCACAAATACAAATCAAATATTTGATGATTCATTGATTTATAAAAAAATGATAAGACCACAATATATCTTAAACAATTTTACACAATACATTAATTTGCAAGAAAATCAGTCAAGATCAACTAGTTTAAATCATAATGTAAATAGATCAAAAAAAATTGGCTTAGAATTCTTGATTGATGATAACCTGTTTTATTTCAATGAATGGTACAATATTCACATTAAAAGAAGTAAAGAAATTGGCATTTATCCCTTGAACCAAGATTTACTTCAAAAGCTACTTCAAAATAGTAATAATGTGAAATTGGCTTGTGTTTTTCTGAAAAAAAAAATAATATCTGGGTGTATTTTTATTTTTCATAAAAAAATTCTCGATCTATACATGATAAGCTATGATTCTCTTTACAAGCAGTTTAAGCCTAATTACTTCTGTATAGATAACATAATCAGTATTGCTAAGAACTTAAATATTCAATATTTTAACTGGCAATCTTCCAATTATATTAGCTCAGGAGTTTATAATTTTAAGAAAAGTTGGGGTAGTAAACATTCCGATTATCAAATAATAACCAAAATATTTACAAATATTTCTGAATTAAGGAAAATTGGTATTAAAAATATTATGAATGCATATCCAAACCATTATTTATTACCTTGGAGTGCATTTAAAAAGTATAATCGTCAAAAAATATTTTATAAAGGTGAAAATTAATGCAATACGGATATGCAGACAAAAAGCATGAAGAGTTTCCTCCAATGGTTATAGTAAGTATCGTAAATATTTGTAATTTAAAATGTCAGCACTGTTTTTGGCCAAAGCTAGCTAGTATGGAAGGTTATAGAGGTAATATGATGAGTTGGGAACATTGGAAAAAAGTAATTGATGAAATGAGCTATCATACCTACTCAGTATTAAATTTAGGAACAGATGGAGAGCCATTAATGCATACTGATTTTATAAAAATGCTAAGATATGCTAAGTCGCAAAATATTTTTCCAATAAATATGACTACAAATGGCATCCTCCTTAAAGGTCAAATTCTTGAAACTATTATTAATGAAGAGTTAATTGATACTATCAATGTAAGTTTAGATGCTTTTACAACTAACACATTTGTGAAAATAAGAGGAGGGAAAGGGAGCACGTTTTCTAAGATAAAAGAAAATGTAATAAATGCTTATAAACTTAAAACCAGATATAAGAAAAAAATAAAAATCATGGTAAATATTATTGATCAACCTTTGGCAAGATCAGAGTTAAAAGATTTTCAGGACTACTGGAATGGGAAAGTAGATCTTGTTATAACAAGGAAATATTATACCGCTACTGCGGAAACAGGCGGTACTGGCCCAGACATAACAGGCGATCAAGACTTTCAAAAAACAGATCGTTGGCCATGTACACTATTTTGGAGAAGGATTACAATTACCGATGATGGTGGTATACAGTATTGTATTGATGATTGGTTACATAAATCAAGATTAGGGCATTTAGATCAAAATTCAATAAAAGATATTTGGACATCAAAAACTTATAATAAACTTAGAGAATATCATTTGAAAGGTCAGCAGCACAAGAATCCTTATTGTGCTGATTGTACGGAATGGCAAGGAATGACTTGGGATTTTGACTATTTTGTAGCAATGGAAAAAATGATTGGAAAACAACTTTTATAAGGAGAGCATCTCATTAGTTATACCGGTTTATAATGAAGAAATAATCATCGATGAATGTGTAAGAAGCTCCTACGCTCAGCTCTCAAAATTTTTTCTAGATTTTGAATTTATTATCATTGATGATGGCTCAACCGATAATACTGTAAATCTCTTATCTGGTTTAAAAAACGAATTTAATAGATTAGTAGTTCTAACAAATAAAATTAATATGGGCATCGGTCCTTCACTTTTGAGAGGACTTAAATATTCATCGAAAAATTATATTATACACAATGGTGCAGACCGTCCATTTAGTATGGAAGATATTGAAAAAGTTTTCCCATTAATTTATGGTCATGATATACTTGTTATTTCAAGGTATCAATATTCTGGATATAGTCTTTATAGGAGAATTATTTCTTTTATAAATCTTGCATTGCTCAGAGGTCTTTTCCCGCTGAAATTAAAAGATTTTAATTTTATTCAAATATATAGTAGAAAAGTTATTTCATCCATTGATCCAAAATCTAAAAGTGCAGGTTTTTTGGTGCCTGAAATTCTTTTGTCTGCACATAAGTTGAATTTTTCAATAATTGAAACAAAACATAGATATCATCCCAGAGTAAAAGGTAATGCAACTGCCGGAAAATTAGAAGAGGTTGTAAAATCCTTCATTGATATGGTAAAATTCTGGTATCGATATTAATCAAAATATCTCTTATAAAATTTTATTTTAGGTAAAGGAAAACTCATGATGAAGGTTGTTATAACAGGAGGTGCAGGATTAATAGGATCTCA
>MDSZ01152140.1_pt1 | contig 13452 bp, 12 predicted proteins | sample 811201 | NCBI WGS metagenome assembly MDSZ01 (sample SAMN05326647, study PRJNA326480) | marine metagenome | isolation source: seawater | place: Indian Ocean: North | collected 2010
CTCAACAATTAAAGATCTGGCAAGAGCAACTCTTTGTCTTTGTCCACCTGATATTTCATGTGGCATTCTTTTTCCATAATCTTTTAAATCAATTTTCTCCAACCAATTAGATGTTTTTTCTTTAATAGTTTCTTTATTTAATTTTTTTAATTTTAATCCATAGCCAATGTTTTGCTCTAAATTCATATGAGGAAACAAAGCGTAGTCTTGAAACATTATACTAGTATCTCTTTTATTAGGAGGGACAGATGTAACTTCATCCGATCCAATGTAAATATTACCAGAGGAGACAAATTCTAATCCTGCTATCATGCGCAATAGGGTTGTTTTTCCACATCCAGAGGGACCAAGTAAAGTTATAAATTCTCCTGCATTAATGTCTAAATTGAAAGATTTAATAACAGTAGTTTGTCCAAAACTCTTATTAATATTTTGAAGTTTTATAGATTTAGATATCATTTTTTTAGAAATAATATTTGAGATATTAGCCCCAATGTTAAGGATGTTAAGAATACGACTGTGCCTATTGCATTAATAGCTGGGTCAAAACCAGTAACCAATGATGTCCAAATTTTAATTGGTAATGTTATCGAAAAATTAGTTAAAAAATAAGCTATGATGAACTCATCAAAAGCAAAAGTGAAAGTTAAGATAAAAGTTGCTATCAGAGAAAATTTACATGAAGGTAAAATTATTTCAAACATACTTCTAATTCTTGAGGAGCCTAAAGACCAAGCCGCCTCCTCTAGATTTTTTGGAATTTGAGACATTCGATTTGAAAGATTTAAAATTGCAAGTGGCATGACAAAGATTGATTGCCCTATAGAAACTAAAAATAAAGAAGGTTCATATCCTTTTGAAGTTAAGTAAAATCTCAAACTAATACCTATGAGTATCAAAGGAACAACCAAAGGAGTAAGGAAGAATATATTTAATATACTTTTACCTTTAAAATTAGAATTGACTAATGAATACGAACAAAAAAAAGCTAAAAAGGTTGCAAATAAAGATACTGAAAATGCTACTAAAAGACTGTTTGTTAAACCTTCAATATATTGACTATCAGTTAAAACTCTTTGGTACCATTCTGTAGTAAAATTCCTAAAGGGCATAATCTGATACTTACTTGAATTGAAAGAGAAAATAATCATTACAAGAATTGGTAAATAAATTAAAAAAACCATGAAAAAGAAAAGAAAATATAAGAAATTATTTAACAAAGAATATTTCTTCATCTCTCAAACCTAACTTGTTTAATCAAACTTAGCAGAGGTACTGAAGCTACTATTATTATCATGACTAAAAGAATAGCCATTGTGGCAGCTGTATTAAGATCAAAAGTACCTTTTATTGTTGATAGCATTAATTGAGCTAATACTGGCTTAAAACCACCTCCTAATAAAGTAGGTACAGCATAATCACCTACAGCTATAATGAAAGTTAAGACACTCCCAATTATTAAGCCAGGTAGACTTAAAGGCAAGATAATATTCTTTATTTCAGTAAATTTATTACCACCTAAATCAGAGTTGGCCTCTAATAATCTCTTGTCAATTGTTATCATAGAGTTAAATAACAATAATGTAATTAACATTACTCCAAAAAGAGTTAAACCAAATATTGATGCATTCATTGTGTATAGAAAATTTAATTTTATTTCAATACCAGAGATCTTATTTATAAACCATGTAATTAAACCTTTATCTGATAAAATAAGTTGCCAAGAAAAAGCTCTAATCGTAAAACTTGTCCAAAAAGGGGCCACTAGGATTAATAAAGCTAAAGTTCTATATTTTTGATTTACTACAAAACAAATAAAATAAGCTAAAGGAAAAGCCAAGATTATAGAAAAAGCAATCACATAAAAAGATAATTTTAAAGTTCTAAAAAAAGAGTCATAAAAAATATCTTTAGAAAAAAAAGCGTAATAATTGTTTAAGGTGAACGAACCTGTACTTGCATCCAAAAAGCTTAATCTTAAAGTGTGAAAAATAGGAAATATGAAAAAAAAAGTCATAAGCAGCAAACATGGCAATATTCCATACCATAAATTAATTACTGGTTTTTGCTTAATGCCAATCAATTGCTACAGTTCTCATAGGAGCCCCATCAAAACAATCCATTTTTAGAGGTAAAGCACAAATCTGGGTAATATTATTTTTTATCTTTCCTAAATTCATGAGGTCTTCAATAAAAGTTGATCCACTGTCAAAAATTTTATGATGAATTTCAAATTCATCATTGTAAACAATTCTTTCTGGCATTTCTCTGGCAATATAATCTTGGGGAAAATCTAAACAAATTGACTTAAAATTATTTGCTACCATCCATTCGGCAGCTTCCAATTCAATGTGAGGGGCTTTTAAGTGCCATTCTTCACTTTCGTACCCGACTTTATTGGTTAAATCAGATCTAAGAATAATTAATTCTTTTTTATTTTTCATATCTACTCTTGATTCAATCATTTCTTTTGTCACCTTAAAAGGTAAATTAAATTCACTCAAATCCACTAGGTTTGCCTCATTAATGAAAATATCTAAACCTTCATTTGGTAGTTCTTGAATAGTTTTACCATCATGTTTCATATGTATTGGGGCATCACAATGATTAAAGCCATGTCCTGAGAAAATAAAATTTGGTTCATATCTTGTATTTCCATTATGGTCACTATAGCTTGTCTCCCAAATATCAAGTTTCCATCTCCAGTGATTAAATAATGGTGTTGCAACATCAATAATATTGCCTGACCTTTCAAACCATTCATCTATTAAGACTGGTCTTGTTGGAGAAGTTGAGCCTTCAGGTATTGAGATGGGTAAGCCAATATAAAAAGTTTTATCTTTATTATAATTAGACACAAAGTTTTCAGTTAATAAAATATCATTTTTAAGAAGTTCTATTTTAAATTCTTCATTTGGGTTCATAAAACTATAATTCTTATCACTTCTTTTTGACTTAATACTTTCACAGTTAAAATCCAAGACTAGATGTTTTATATTAGAGTTTTTTAACAAATTAATTATATCTGTGTTTATTTTTGGCGTTTTCTTCCAGTAGTTAAAATCTTTAATAGTAAAGTCTTTAGAATGGCCAGTAGATATAATACAAATATCTATTTTTGATAAATCAATATTATTTATTTTTTTTTGAAAAGATTGTGCATCTATTTTCTCATTTGGAAAATTTAGTATTATTGCAGGACCGCAAAATAGACTTAAATCATAATCATCTAGGTTCTTCAAACCTGAGTCTATCCATTTTGGAGTTGTGATATAAGTAAATCCACGACCTAACCATTTTAGACCAAACTCTTGAAATTGATCTTTATTCTTATATGCCTGTGAAATAAAAGTTGTTGTTTCCCAATTCCAATTAGTTTCTATTCTTTGAGAACAATCTAAAATTTTGGACATAGTAGCAAAAGTAAAAAAGGCCAGATTAATACTGGCCTTTTAAATTGTAAATTATTTTATGAGTTTTTAAATGACTCCCAAGAATTTAACCATTCATCACGATTATCTGGTGATTTTCTTGGTGATAGATTAGCCATGAAAACTTCATCAAATTTATCAATGTCTGCAAGATTTAATAATTCTCTTTTATCCATTGGTAATTTGGTTGCTGCTTTTTTATTTGGTACCATACTGTAGTAAGTTTTTGCAGTTGCTAACTTTGCTTGAAAGTCAGGTTCTGTAACATACCTTAAAAACTTAATAGCATTTGTCTTTCTTGGAGTATTTGCAGCTATACAAACTGCCTGATCCCATGTAACGCCACCCTCTTTAGGTACAAGAGCTTTAAATGGAAGGCCATCATCATACATTCCAGCTTGAACCCATTCACCAGCAATAGCTAAATCATAACTTTCGCCAGCCATAGCTTGTATTACCTGTGAAGTGTTACCAATAAAACCTACATTTGGTCTTAATTTTGTGAGTGTATTATTAAGTGCACTAAATTCAGAGCTATTTAAATCGTAAGGGTTAGCATTTCCATTATATTTAGACATACATCCCATATTAGGTAAGAACCAGTCGAATAAAGCTACTCTTCCTTTATTTGCACTATCAAAGAGCACGTCATAACTAGATACATCTGATTCACTAAACTTATTGTGATTATAAGTAATTCCATAATAACCAAACCTATTGACAATTGCATACATCTTGCCGTCAATATAACAAGGTGGCCAATTTGCAATTATACTAAAGTAATCCTCTAAAGGAAAATCAGATGGATTTAATTCCATTAAAAGACCATCTTTTGCAGCTTGTGGTATATATGCACTAGTAGGGGTAATTAAATCAAAAGTTCCAGGAGCTGATGATTTAATTAAAGCTACCATTTCTTCATCAGAACCATCATGAATTTTTAAATTAACTTTAATACCTGAATTTTTTTCAAACGCATCTAACATTCCAGGTTCTTCATATCCTCCAAAAGCAAGGACATTAACTTCAGAAGCAGCCCATGAATTTCTTACAAAACCATAAGGTGCGAAAGTCATAACACCTGCGACTGCAGCAGAAGATTTAATAAACTTTCTTCTGCTAAATTTATTTTTTTTCATATCTTCCTCCTTATTCCTTAAATACAATTATAATATAATAAATGATTGAGTTACTTAAATTTTAAATAGTTCATTTTGGACTTTTAAATTAATTAATATATATAGACATCATCTATAATATTAATTCTTATGATTAAATTTTTAGTACATTCTAATTCTATTTCTAATCATTGGAATTGGGCATCTAATATCCAATATAATTCAATTAAAGAATTTAATCTTGAAGTCATAAAACATGGATTTACTCATGTTGATGCTCCTTCTCATATGATTAAAAATGGTAAATCTTTAAGCGAATGTGATTTAGAATTATTATGTGGGTGGGCTAAAATAGTTGATGTATCAGAATGTCTTGGAGATAGGCCGATAACGGCAGAATTTTTAGAGAGGAAATTAATTAATATCCACGCAGGTGATATAGTAGTCCTTAAAAGCAATCTGAACGATATTTATCCAAATAATTCAAAAATTTATTGGGAAAACTCACCTTATCTCGAAGATAGTGGTTCAAAATTATTAATCTCAAAAAATATCAAATCTTTGGTTTTTGATTTTCCCCAGGACAGAGCAGCAAAAGATCTTCAATTTAGAGTAGTTAAAAATAAAGAATTTACTGAACATCAAATAGTTTTAGGGGCTGGAGTAATGCACGTCGAACACGTTATTAATTTAAATTCAATAGAAGAAGATGAATTTTTTTTATTTGCATTACCTATAAAACTTCCAAATGCTGATGGTGGTAATTGCACACCTATTTCTATACAAGGACTTAAAAAGTTTAATTATTCAATTACTGATCATTCTAAATCTATGGATAACAATGATAGTTTCAAAAGTTATTTAACATTATCTTTTGATAAAGGCGATCAAGTGCAAGAGACAGGTTTTTCATTATCTGGTATTGCTCATACATTATTCATTGCTAATACTAAAGACTCTTTTAAAAATATGTTTGAAAAACTAGTTATAGAAGATTTTGAAATTATATCAAATATGTCTAGTATTAATAAAATAAATAACAAAACAGTTATTATTAATAATGATAATATTAATTTCGAAATTTTATGTCAAAATCTTCAAAATGATAAGGTAGATATTTTATGTTTATCTTTTCAACCAACATTAAATCAAATAAGTATTCTACAAAAATATGTTGATAAGATTTTTATAAATTTAGAAAATTTAGACAAAATAAAGAAAGGCTCTATAATTATATTTGGTGTACTAAAATTTGATAATACTTTAGTTTCACCAGCTAGAGTTATTTCTTTATCTTAAATTCAGTGTATTCTTGGATATAAAACGTATCTTGAAGCTATAGAATTTGAAACTGGCATAATTTCTGGGTAGTTATTTATATTTTTAGTCTCAATATTGATTAAGTTATATAATTTATTCAAAAATAATTCAAAATCTATAATTAGCTTTGAAGATGGGTGTATTGAAAAAGATTTCCCAGATTTTGATTTTATTTTTTTATATAATTTTTTATTTTTAATTAATCTATTAATTCTTCTAATGCCAGTTGCATGAGGTAAATTTGAATAGTTTATCAAACTTGTAATAGTTGTTATTTTATTTTCTTTATGATTTTTAATTACATAAGAAAATATCTTCCAATCAGCTTCAAATTTAGAGTCTTTAAATTTTTTTTCAAAAAGCAAGAAAAGTGTATCAATTTGATCGATCAAACTTATTAAGTCTTTATTGTTAGACATACTTAATTAAACCACACAATTAAACAAAATAAAAGAACATGAAATAATAACATATTATATCTAATATGATTTTTCATTAATTTTCAGTGTTTTTTAAATTCTTATCAAATCTAATAATTCGTAATCCACATTGTTTGATAAGCTTTTAAGGAAATAGATGATTTGATATCTAAAATTATTTCATTTGAAATAAGATCCCACCATTCATTAGACTCTATTAAATTTAACTCTGATAAATCTAAATATTGGAATACATTTGTGACATTAGTTATGCTAAAAATTGACTGCTTTTTATCCAAGCTTTGCCTCCATATTCCAAAAAAATTAGGTCCTAAATTAAATGTGAATTGGATGGCATTGGGATGAAAAGCAGATTGTTTTTTTCTAATTTCAATTAATCTTTTGAGTTCATTATAAATTTGATAATTCTTAGATTTTTTATCAACTAAAAGATCATCTATAATTTGGTAATCCCAGGACTTTCTATTTATGGATCTTTTATTTTTAGTTTTATTTACTAGATCATGGTCGTTGGAAGTTCCAAGAATACTATGAATGTAAAACGCAGGTATTCCCTCAAGACTCATCATTATTGCGTGTGCAGATATGAATCTTTCAATTTGCATATGATCAATACCTTTAAAAGTACCTTTGAAAGCGTCGATAAGGGCTATATTTAATTCATAAACTGACTCAGAGTTATCATTGTTCTTCCTAAATGAAACTTCTCCTCCAAAGTCTTTTATGATATCCACTAAAGTTGATCTTTCTTTATCAGTTAGAATTCCCTCAGTCGGTCTTATTCCAATACCATCGTGAGACGCAATAAAATTAAAATATGTCGTATTATCCCTAGCAGGAGGCATGCTCATAGACCATTTACGAATAGCAGTACTATCGCCCATAACTAATGTCCACAAAAGCAATGGGGGCAAGGTAAAATTATAAATAGAATTTGCCTCATCATTATCGCCAAAGTAACTAAGATTTTCTAAATTAGGTAAGTTTGTTTCTGTAATTAACAGATTGTCTTTGCTATGGGCGTTTAAAAGAGTTCTTATTAGCTTTACAATTTCATGTGTTTGTAAAAGATTTAAGCAATTAGTATTTTTATCTTTCCATAAAAATGCAACTGCATCTAATCTAAATACTTTAATGCCATTATTTAAATAAAAATGTATTAATTTTATAAAAAAAAGTAATACGTTTGGATTTTTAAAGTTTAGATCAACTTGATCATGGCTAAAGGTACACCATAATTTTAACTTTTTTTTATTAATTTCTATTTCTTTAAACAAATTAGAACTTCTAGGCCTAATAACATTTTCATAACCTTGAGTATCCTCTAAGGCTATAAAGAAATTTTTATACATATCTGTATTATTTATAAATTCTTTAAAATATTTACTTTTGATTGAAGCATGATTAATTACTATATCTGACATTAATCTATATTTTTTAGATAATGATTTGATATCACTCCAATCCCCTAAGTCTTTTCTAACATCTTCATAATTAGTTATTGAAAAACCATCATCGGAACTAAATGGGAAAAAAGGCAATATATGTAAATTATTAAAAATATTGTTTCCAAATTTATCCATAAATTTTGATAAAACTTTTATTTTTTTTTCTTCATTATGAAAAAAGGTATCACCATAAGAAATCAAGAAGATATCTTCTTCGGTCCAACTTTGTTCTGTTTGATCGTCATAAAAGTCTTGGTCATAAAGCTTCAATACTTCATTTATTAAACTCAAAATTTCATTTTGATTAAGAATACCTTTGTATATTGTTTGAAAGTGTATATTTAAATTTGTCTTTAATGACTCGTTCATAAAATATTAAAATAATCGATTTATATGAATGTTATAAATGATTTATTAGCATACAATAACAAACAATTAAGAATGGCGCGCTCTGCAGGATTCGAACCTGCGACCCTCTGCTTAGAAGGCAGATGCTCTATCCAGCTGAGCTAAGAGCGCATTTATTGCAATATTTATCACTTCAACTTTGGTTTTTCTACATTAATATGCATTAATTTTAAAAATGAGTGAAACATTAGTTAAAGTAGAAAATGTTGTAAAAACATTTGGTGGATTAATCGCATTAAATGATTGTTCTCTTGAAATAAAAGATAAATCAATAACAGGTATCATCGGACCTAATGGATCTGGTAAAAGTACACTATTCAATGTAATAACCGGTAATTTAAAACCTGATACAGGAAAAATATTTTATAATGGAATGGATATTACTAATTCTGAACCTTTTGACTTATTCCATTTAGGTGTATTAAGAACTTTTCAAATAGCACATGAATTCACAAATATGACAGTAATAGAAAATTTAATGGTAGTACCGGGTAGTCAAAAAGGAGAAAATCTTATCTATTCTTTAATGAATACTAAAAAAATTAGAAAAGAAGATGAAGAAATAAAAGATAAAGCAATTGATGTTCTTAAATTTTTGAAAATAGAACATCTTAAAAATGAGCTAGCAGGAAACTTATCAGGCGGACAAAAAAAGTTATTAGAATTAGCTAGAACAATGATGGTAGATGCTAAAATAGTTTTTTTAGATGAAGTTGGAGCTGGGGTTAACAAAACACTTTTAAGAGATATAAGTGAATCAATTCAAAAACTCAATCAAGATAAAGGTTACACATTTTGTATGATTGAACATGATTTTAATTTCATTAGTGAATTATGTGATCCAATTATTGTATTAGCCGAAGGTTCTGTTTTGTTTAAAGGTAAAGCTGATGAAGTGAAAAAAAATGAAGCAGTTATTGACTCTTACCTAGGCAAGGGAATTAAAAAATAGTGTTTTTTTCAGCAAGAAATCTAACTGGTGGTTATGGAGGGGTTAATATTATCGAAGATTGTTCTTTTAATGTTAATCGAGGTGAAATTGTATCAATACTCGGTCCAAATGGAGCTGGAAAATCAACTGCTATGAAAGCTATGTTAGGAATACTTAAATTAAGTAAAGGTAAAGTTTTATTAGATGGTCAAGAAATCACTAATATGAAAACGCAAGATAGAATTAAAAATGGAATTTCTTTTGTTCCTCAAATAAAGAATATATTTACTGAGTTAACTGTTCAGGAAAATTTAGAGATGGGAGCATTTATTAATGATGATGATATCAAATCAAGAATTGAAGATATGTATAACCTCTTCCCTATTATTAAAGAAAAAAAAGATCAATTCGCTGGTGAATTATCTGGTGGTCAAAGACAACAAGTAGCTATAGCTAGGGCTTTAATGACAAATCCTTCTGTTTTAATGTTAGATGAACCAACTGCTGGTGTATCTCCATTAATAATGGATGAAATATTTCAACATATTCTCAATATAAAAAAACAAAATATAGCAATATTAATGGTAGAGCAAAATGCCCGTCAAGCTTTAGAGATCTCTGACAGAGGTTACATACTTGTAACAGGTAAAAATACTTATGAAGGTGATGGGAATTATTTATTAAATGATAAAGAAATTAGAAAAGCTTTTTTGGGTGGTTAAATGGATTTTTTAAATGCTATAATATTGCTTAGTAATTTTATTATTATCCCTGCAATAACATATGGATCTCAATTAGCTCTTGGGGCTATTGGTGTCACTTTAATATATGGTGTTTTAAGGTTTGCTAATTTTGCCTATGGCGATTTGATGGCATTTGGAACAATGATTGTTATTTTGATGACTTGGCATCTACAATCAAAAGGAATTTCATTTGGTATTCTTCCAACTGCATTAATAGCTCTACCAATTGGAATTATTATAACCATATTTATAAGTCTATTTATTGATAAGACAGTCTTTGAATACTACAGAGAGAAAAAAAGCAACCCTGTAACTTTTATTGTAGTTAGTTTAGGAGTTATGTTTATTTTAAATGCCCTAGTTAGAATAATAATTGGACCTAATGATATTAATTTTATGGATGGTCATAAATTTATTATGAAAGCTAGAGAATTTAAAAAGATGACTGGTTTAAATGAGGGTTTAGCAATTAAATCAACTCAAGTAATAACATTAGTAACAACAATTATCACTTGTTCATTATTATTTTATTTTTTGAATAAAACTAAAACTGGTAAATCAATGAGAGCTTATTCAAATAACGAGGATTTAGCTTTATTATCCGGCATAGATCCTAAAAAAATAATTTTAATTACCTGGATTATAGTTTCTATATTAGCTACTGTTGGTGGAACACTTTATGGTTTAGATAAAAGTTTTAAACCATTTACATATTTTAATAATCTTTTACCTATTTTTGCCGCAACTATTGTTGGAGGAATAGGTAATCCTCTTGGTGCTTTTTATGGAGGTTTTTTAATAGCATTTTCAGAGATAGGATTGACATACGCATATAAGAAATTTTTTAAATATTTATTACCTGAAAATCTTGAGCCTAATACATTAATTCAATTTATTTCAACTGATTATAAGTTCGCTATATCATTTGCTATTTTAGTTATTGTTTTAATATTCAGGCCTAATGGAATTTTTAAAGGAAAAGTTATCTAATGAAAAATTTTGATGTGAAAATTTCATTTAGTATTATGGGGTTACTTATAATTTTAGTGGGGATTTTTCAATCATGGGGAGTAGCCTTATCAATACTTAACCTTTGTTTAATATCTGCAGTTATGTCAATGGGAGTTAACATTCAATGGGGCTTTGCTGGTTTAATCAACTTTGGAGTGATGGGGTTCCTGGCTATTGGAGGTCTTGCAACTATTTTAGTGTCTGTTCCACCTGTATATGAGGCATGGGAAGCAGGTGGATTTGGAATATTAATCTCGGCTATTTTTTTAATAACTGTTGTCATAAGTGTATATTTAATAAATAAGAAATTACATAAATTTAAATATAAAAATCATTTAGCTTTTGTAATTATAATTTTATCTATCCCATTGTTAAAATTTATCTCTGGACCTGCTATAAGCAGTATTGAATCTATAAATGCTGCAACATCTGGTTTCTTAGGTGGGGCTAATTTACCTATAATACTCTCATGGTTTGTTGGTGCTTTTTTATCTGCTTTAGTTGCTTTTGTAATTGGTAAAGTTTGTTTAGGATTAAGATCAGACTATTTAGCAATATCCACTCTTCTTATATCTGGAATTGTAATATCATTTGTTAAACATGAAGAATGGTTATCTAGAGGAGTTAAAAATGTTATTGGACTAAAAAGACCTGCCCCTTACGAAGTAGATCTTCAAAATAGTGAATGGTTCATATCTATAGTAGAGTTTATAAATTTATCAAAGATATCTAATATAATAGACATAGAACAAAGAACTGAATTGTTAAATCAACTCGTTATTAGCGCATCAGGTGTCTTTGTAAAACTTTGCTTTACGATTATTTTTGCATTTGTTGTCTTGTCCTTATTATATTTTTCAGAAAAAGCGTTGAACTCACCTTGGGGAAGAATGATGAGGGCTATCCGAGATAATGAAGAGGCAGCACAAGCTATGGGAAAAAATGTGGTAAAACAACATTTATTTATATTTATGTTAGGATCAGCAGTAATAGGTTTTGCAGGAGCAATGCTTGTAACTTACGATGGGCTATTTACTCCATCAAGTTACCAACCATTAAGATATACTTTTTTAATTTGGGTCATGGTGCTTTTAGGTGGCACTGGTAATAATTATGGTGCTATTTTAGGTGGTTTTGTAGTTTGGTTTATTTGGATACAGTCAGCTCCATTTGCTTTATTTATAATTAATATTTTTACAATTCATCTTGAAGAGTCAAATTTTATAAAAGAGCATTTAAAAAATAGTATTCCTTACTTTAGATATTTAATGATGGGACTTGGATTATTGTTAGTTATGAGATATAGACCAATGGGCCTCTTACCTGAAAAAATAATTAAAAACTAAAAAAGCCCCATCTATATGATGAGGCTTTAATTAAATGTTATTATCTTTGTGCTGCGTCAGTAAAGACTCCACCAGAAATACTTTTCTCGATGAAAGCTCCAAAAGCTTCACCAACATCAGTAAAGTTTACATCTGTGGCACCTTGATAATCAATTGCAAATCCAGAACTTGCATATTGTAGGCCTTTTGCTAATTCACCTGCATAAATCTTTTCACCAGGTCCATTTGCAACTTTCATGATGTTAGCAGCAACAGTAGCACTATCATCTGAACCACCCATGGCCATTGCTAAAGCAATTAAAGCAGCAGCATCATATGACTCACCTACATAAACTGAAGGTTCTACGCCATTTGCTGTAGCATACTCGTTAAACTTTTGAGCTCCAGCACCAAGAGATCCAGGCATTGAACCAAAAGAACCATCTAGATCTGAACCAAAAGTATTAGTTAAAGATTCACCAATCATTCCATCAGACAATACAAAGGTATCAAATGCACCACTGTCTAATGAACCTTGAATTATTTGATTTCCACCTTGGTCTAGATATCCAATTACAACTAAAGCATCACCACCTGCAGAAGAAAGAACACCAACTTCCGCACTGTAATCAGCTTTGTCTCCTTCATGAGCAGTTTTAGCAGTGACTTCTATGCCTCTTGCTTCAGCTGCAGCTTCATAAACATCAGCTAATCCTACTCCATAGTCAGTATTAACATATGTAATCGCCACACTAGAAATACCTCTGTCTTTTGTAATATCAGCTAATACCTCTCCACCTCTAGCATCTGAAGGAGCAGTTCTAAAAAATAAACCATTATCAGGTGCAGTAGTTAAAGCAGGAGATGTTGCTGAAGGCGATATCATTGGTACACCATTTGGGACAGCAACGTTTGCAAGGACGGCTCCGGTAACACCGGAACAATCAGCTCCCATTATAGCAGTAACGCCTTGGCTTATTAAACCCTCAGCAGCAGATGTTGCAGCTGCAGAGTCAATACAAGTAGAGTCAGCCCTTATAACATTAAATTTAGAACCATTTAATAATTCTCCAGAGTCTGAAGCCTCTTTAAAAGCCAATTCTGCACCAGCAGCCATGCCAGGTGTTAATGACTCGATAGGCCCTGTAAAACCTAAAATAATGCCAACATTGATCGTTTTTGCATGAGAAACATTAAATGCAAAAACTGTCAGCAGAGTCGCGATGATTTTAATCATACTTTCCTCCTAATTAATTATGTTATTTATATTATATTGA
>MDSZ01071452.1_pt1 | contig 13451 bp, 13 predicted proteins | sample 811201 | NCBI WGS metagenome assembly MDSZ01 (sample SAMN05326647, study PRJNA326480) | marine metagenome | isolation source: seawater | place: Indian Ocean: North | collected 2010
GGCAGAAAAGACAGAAGGGATTGCAACTCAGATTGATCAGAAGCTTGTAAATGTTTTGACGCCTGCTGAAGTGTCCCAGTTTCGCCACATGTTGAATCGTATTTGGGAAAATGCCAATGGTCGCTGAAAACACTCAGCATCCGGATTGATAATCAAAGGATACAATATATGACTGTAAAAACAATGGAGGAATGGAGTGGGAAACCACTGGATGAGATTCTGTGGCTTTGCCAGGAAACGATGGAAGATATTGAAGTAATGACCGTTAAACGCTGGCGGGAGGCGGGTGGCAAGGTACTGGGGCATTTTCAGGTTTACTTTCCTGAAGAAATTGCTCATGCGGCAGGAATGCTACCCATGAAAATGTTTGGTGCATCCGTGGAGACTCGAAATGCAGACAGCCGCTTCGGATCTTTTCTTTGTTCAATTCTGAAAACTAACCTTGAACAGGTTCTTTCCGGTAGGGTTGAACTGGATATGTTTGTTACCCATCCCATTTGTGATGCAGCCAGGAACCTAGCGCCTATTTGGGGGCGCAATTATGATTATCCCTGCCAGATCCTTTATTTACCACAAAATCCGAATTCCAGCCATTCCGTACAATATTTAAAAGAGGAATTTGAAAGAATTCAGGGTGTAATTGAAAAAGTTGCAGGAAAGAAAATTATCGATGATGATTTACGGAATTCCATCGCTGTCTATAATAAGAATCGTGCTCTGCTCCGGCAATTATATGAAATAAAAAAAGAACGACCCTGGCTCATTACCACAAACGAAGCATATGTTCTAATGGCGGTCGGCGGTTTAATTCCAAGGGAGGAGCATAATGAAATCCTTGAAGAGGTTTTACCCCTTCTTGAGAAAAGGAACGCTCGGAAACAAGACCGAATCCGAGTCGTATTCGAAGGAGGATTCTGTGAACAACCACCACTGGACATGTTGAGAACAATAGGTAGGTCCTGCTATGTGGTCGATGATGATCTTTTAATTGGAATGCGGTACATATTGGAGGATATAGAACCAGGGAACGATCCGTTAAACGCCATGGCTGAAGCTTATATCAATAAGTCAACCTATAGTCCCGTACAGCACGATCTCCGAAAACCGAAAGAAAAAATGCTGAAAGAACGGGTCCAAAATGCCGATGCGGAAGCCGTGATTATTACTGCTGCTAAAATGTGTGAACCGGGCCTGGAAGAACAGGTAACCTATACACAGGAGTTTAACAAGGACAATACACCTTATTTTATCAGTGAATTTGAAGAAAACATGACCAGTTTTGATCATTTAGAGATTCAACTGGAAACGTTTGTTGAAAATTTAATATTTGATTGAGGTAAAATATGAATAAAGTGAAATCAAAGGAAATTGTAGGTCGAGGTACCCGGGAAGGAGCCGCCTTGTTCAGGGATTGGTTCCAGGATTTGACACAGAAAGCAAAAAAAGACGAAACGGCAGCATATGTTTTTGTCATGGGCAGTCTTGCAGAGATACTCCGGGTATTTGATCTGCCTATGGTGTTCCCGGAAATTAATTCTCTACAGACTGCTGTTCGCCATGTAGCGGACGACTTTCTGAATACAGCAGAGGATTATGGATATTCTCCGGATATTTGCGGATACGTTAAAGCGGATTTTGCAATGCAAATGCAAAATGGGGATCACCCCATGGGCCGCATACCCAAACCGGGAATCGCCGTACTGACCAATGCCTGTAATACATATTTCAAATGGGCTGAAATATGGGAGCGGGTCCATGAAATTCCCATAGTTTCAATAGACGTGCCAGCAACGCGTGAAGCGGGGACAAGGACCTGGCCGGGAGATGAACAATTTGAGCGAGAAAAGAAATATGTAAAAGTTCAAATACAGGAGCTTATCGAAATTTGTGAAAAAATGACCGGGAAAAAATTCGATATTGATCGCCTGCGAGAAGTGATGGGGCATGCCAATACTATGAGCCGCGGATGGAAACGGGTATTGGAATTGAACCAAAGCAGGCCATCCCTTTTTAACGCATTGACTGACGGTACAGTTTATTTAGGTATGTCAAACGTATTCAGGGGAACACCGGAAGGAGCCAGATTTTTTGACAGGTTGGTGGAAGAAATGGAATATATGTCCGCCAATAGTATAGGGACGCTTACGGATGAAAAATACCGCCTGAGTTTCATCGGGGTCCCCTGTTATCCTATTTTTCGCAGATTCAATGAAATGTTTACGGAATGGGGCGGTTCGTTTGTCATGTCCACTTACCTTTGGTTTGCTGCAGGCGGCACAAATCTGGGAGTGCAATACAATCTGGACAATCCCATGGATTCTCTGGCTGAAGGTGTCCTCATCAGCGTTCGTGATGCAATGGATTCCATGTTCCACCCCGAACTGACGGTTCTTGAGCAAACAAATGAATTTAGTATCGATGGTGTGGTGTATCATCCAATCAAGAGCTGCAGAACAACCTCAGCCGGTATGGCTGACAACAGGCGCGCATTAATGGAAAACAGCGATCTGCCAAGCCTGTTTATCGAGTCAGACATGATGGATTCAAGAGTGGTAGCAGAGGCACAAATGAAAAACCGTATTGATGCCTTTTTTGAAGGACTGGCGTCACGGAAAGCAAAAGTTGCAATAGGAGAAGCATAGTATGGCATTAGCGGCGGGAGTGGATGTAGGCTCCACACAAACAAAAGCTGTTATAATCAATGAGGATCTGGAAGTTCTTGGCAGGGCCTTGATCGATACAGGTGCAAATGTTGTAAAAGCAGCCGAAAAAGCATATCTTGAAGCGCTGACCGAGAGTAAACGGCGGGAAGAAGAGATCGCCTATGTTATCGGCACTGGTTACGGTCGTTATAAAGTAACGTTTGGTGATACCCAGGTTACTGAAATCAGCTGTCATGGACGAGGGGCCGTACACATGTTTCCCAAAACAAGGACCGTTTTGGATATGGGAGGACAGGATACAAAAGCCATCAGCGTCAGCGAGACAGGAGAGATTGTGGATTTTTGCATGAATGATAAATGTGCCGCAGGCACAGGCCGATTTTTAGGGGCGGCTTCCACGGCCTTGGATATTCCCTTGAATGAATTGGGCCCAACTGCGCTGAAATCGACAAAACCGGTAAAAATCAGCACTACATGTACTGTGTTCGCTGAGACGGAAGTTTTATCTTGGCTGGGAAAAGGGAAAAAAATCGAAGATATTCTGCTGGGAGTTCATAAGTCGATTTCATCCCGTTCTGTTGCCCTGGTCAGGCGGGTGGGTATCAACAAGGATATTACTTTTTCCGGAGGGGTGGCCAAGAATATTGGTATGATAGAAGTTCTAAATGAAAACTTTGGTATGAAAGTAAATGTAAGTGATGAATCTCATTATATGGGTGCTTTGGGCGCAGCCCTTTTTGCCATGGATCACATTAAAACCAGCCGTGTTCCGGCAGGAGGGGTATCATGAGTTATGTTGTTGGTGTTGATGTGGGATCTACCTATACAAAAGTCGTGGTTCTTTCCCCAGAAAAAGAAGTGGTTGGAAAAGCAATGGTACAAACCGGTTTTAAGTTGGACAAGGCTTCAGAAAAAGCACTCGATCAAGTGCTGAAAGGGGCTGGATTAACCCAAGATGAAATTGGATATTCTATTTCAACAGGCTATGGTCGTCATCTGGTTCCGTACAGCGATATCACGGTCACGGATTTAACTGCTACCGCCCGAGGTTCAAATTATTTCTTTCCCGATACGCGAACGGTGCTGGATATAGGAGGACAAACCATGAAAGCCAGCCGTTTGGATGAAATGGTAAAGGTAAAATCTTTTCGCCTTAACGATAAATGTGCTGCCGGAACAGGGGCCTTCCTGGAAAAAACAGCCCGTTATATGGGCTATAAAACAGAAGAAATTGGTCCTTTGGTGCAGACATCAAAAGCAGATGTTTCAATATCCGGTGTCTGCGCCGTATTTGCAGAATCTGAAGTCATCAACCAGCTGTCTATAGGTTCAGCACCTTCCGACATTATGCATGGCGCCATGTTTTCACTGGTGAAACGGGCAATCCAGTTATTAAAACGGGTTAAGATGGAATCACAGATCACACTCACCGGTGGGATCATGCGTTTTAAAACAATGGTGGATGTATTGACAGAAAATGTAGAAGAAAAAATCAATGTACCGGATGGCGACATGGTTCAATTTACTACTGCACTCGGTGCGGCAACGCTTGCTTTTCAGCGCCTGGAGAAAATAGGAGCATCTGCATGAGTGAACTGTGCGGTATAGCAGTTTCTCCCCGGGATGAGCAGTTAAAAGAAGAGGGCTGGGTAAAACAATTTAGCTGCGGAGAGCCACGATTGACTGAATCAAAAGAACTATTTGAATCCATGGGCAAGGAAGTCCATTTAGAACAAATGACTAAAGAAGATCAACCTTTGGGATCAGAATGCGATGCCTGTTTTATTGCCTGCGATGATACGTTGAAAACAATCTGGACACGCACTGCTAAACACAATACTAACATTTACTCTGAAAAAATGTTGATGAGTAATAATGGAAAAAATAAAAACGATGGAAAAAATAAAAACAACATTTGACATATTCGCTTTTTATGATGAAGTAAAGGCCAGCGGGAAAAAAATAGCCTGGTGTTCAGCATTTGCGCCAACGGAAGTTCTTATGGCTATGGATATTATCCCCGTATATCCAGAAAACCATGCAGCAATGTTGGGTGCCCTATCTCCCGATAGAAATCCTGATAATCCGTACAGTCAAAATTCTATCAAACTATCTGAGGAAAGCGGGCTAAGCTCACCAACTTTATGCAAATATGCCCTCAGTGATATTGGCATCCTTCTGGGAGATGCAACTTCCCCCATTCAAGGGCTCCCTGTACCTGATATGTTTTATGCCTGCAACAGCCAGTGTTCAGTTGTGGAACGGTGGGGCGATGTAGTCCAGGAAATATTTCTAGAGCAAAAAAAGGAGGTTCCTCATTATGTCTTGCGAGCACCATCCTTGACAAAAAAGGAAGAGCATTCCTCGGAGGAATTACAGCATTTTAAAGAACAGATTGAAAAACACATAAAGCAAATATGTGATCATTTTGAATTGAGTTATAGTGAAGAAAAACTAAACAAAATTGTTGAAGAGTCAGACAAGTCCAATCAATTATGGCAGAAATGTCTTGAACTGGCGAAAAGAAAACCGACTCCCTGGACCAATATTGATGCCTTTACTGCCATGGCACCAATTGTGATTGCAAGAGGAACAAAGATCTGTACAGAATATTACCGGTCACTATTGTCGGAACTGGAGGAAAGGGTTGAAAATGGGATCCAAGCGGTACCTGATGAAAAAATCAGACTTGTCTGGGATGCAATTCCCATCTGGCCGAGAAAAAACTGGTTGGCAAAATACTGCAAAGAAAACAATATTGCTTTTGTAGCCAGTACGTATACACATAGCTGGTGGTTCAATTTTGATGCAAAAAATGCCATGGACACTCTGGTAAAAAGATATGCATGGAATACAATGAATCGGTCAAAAGACTGGATTTTGAATTGGACCATCGATATGGTGAAGGAATATCAAGCCGATGGAATTGTTGCTCATTGGAACAACAGTTGCGGCATTTGGAACAGCTACGTTAAGCGCCGATTACCCGGATACGAGGCAGCAGGGATCCCCACCATTGTGATTGAAGCGGATATGGTAGATGCCAGATTCTTTGATGAAGAAAAGATCCGCTCCCAACTCGATTCTTTTATTCGCTCTCTTGCTCAGCAACAGACACCAAATAGGGAAAGCCAATAAGCAACACCATTTCCTTCACAGGTACTGTTGGATACCGGCATAAATATATATATCCCGGCTCATTTATCCGGTTAAGTGAGAATGTAAATGACTGCAAGTCACGTATATAAGAGCAAAGTTTCACTTCCAGACTATCCTCAAAATTTGGCGTTGATGCTGAGCGATAATGCAGAAAGATTCGCCAGTCGCTCTATGTATCAGGAAGTCCAAAATGGAAAATATGTTCCCTTGACATGGGACCGATTTCTTCGAGACATCACATCGATCCAGAACTATCTTATGTCCCGAGGATTCGAAAGTGGCGATCGATTGGCTATCCTCTCCCCCAACCGCCAAGAAATGCTTGAATTAGAATTGGCAGTGATGGCCATGGGTGGTACAACGGTTCCTATTTTCGCCGGATATCCTCCTGAACGAGCAAATGCACTCGTTCACTTCTGTGAACCCAAGTTCGTTGCCGTGGCAGACCAGTCACAATACGATAAACTGGTGAAGCTTGAACAGTTCCAGGAAACAATCATTTTTGATGCAGTCTCGACGCTTGAGAAAGAATGTACCCACTTTTCGGAGATGCTTTCTTCAGAAGAAACATCCGAAATAAGCGGAAAGGATATTTCAGGAGATTCGGTGTGTCTCATGATGTACACATCCGGCACCATGGGAAAACCCAAATGTGTTCAATTGACGCACAGTAACATTCTCTCTCAGCAGGCGGCCATGCGGCTTCTCTGGAGCCTTACTCAAGAGGATCGTTTCTTATCTTATCTGCCGTGGCACCACAGTTTTGGCGGTATTTTCGAAAAGTTCGCAGCAATTGTAAATAGTGCAGTGCTATCGTTGGAACATGGATACGGAAAAGATATTGACCTACTTCTGGAAAACTGGGGTCAGGTACTCCCAACTGTTTTTTTCAGTGTGCCGCGAATCTATCAAGAAATGGCAACGCGGATTATGCAAGATCCAAAAATCGAAGAAATGATTTTCCATGACAACTTGAGATTTGTTTTTACAGCTGCCGCTCCTCTACCAAAAAATATTGCCGACCTTTTTGACGATCACGGCATTCCGGTGGTAGAAGGGTGGGGACTGACCGAGACATCTCCATGCTGCACTATCACTGATCCGACAATAGCCCGGGAACCTGGTGTCGTGGGCCAGCCTATTCCCGGTGTTTCCCTGCAACTGGCGGAAGATGGTGAAATCCTGGTGCAGGGGCCAAATGTCATGACGGGATATTTCAAAAATGAAGACGCCACAAAGAAAGTACTTACAAAAGACGGCTGGTTCCACACAGGTGATGTGGGAGAAGTTGAAGATTCAGGTCTTCTTCTTATCTCTCGCAAGGATCGCATCTTCAAACTCTCTAATGCCGAGAAAGTCATTCCCACGGAAATTGAAAACATCATTGCCAAAGATTGTGCTTATCTTTCCCACGCTTATGTATCAGGGAACGGTAAAAACTATCCCGTTATTCTCCTCTTCCCTAACAAGGCCATGTTTCTTCAGGAGCCAGATCAGTCACAGCTGATGGAGGGATGTAAATGCCCTAAGAATCTGAATCAATATTTCGACTGTTTAAGCAACTGTCTGAAACATTGGAATGCTTCAATTGAGGCAAAGTATGCTCGGCCGAAGAAAGCAATGCTTATTAACCATGAACTGTCCATGGAAAACGAGGCATTAACCCCTTCCCTGAAGTTGGCGCCCAATGTTGTGAGGAAAGTTTTCAAAGCCCAGATCGAGAGTCTTTATGATGATGACAAACCCATATCTGAGGAAGCGTATGTTATCGCAATGGAATAGCCCCATTCTGTTTATTATGGTTGTACGAACTTTCGGGAGCTCATTTCATGAATGAAAAAAACGAATCTGGTGCTGTTCGTATTGGCGTCGTAGGAATGGGCCCTGTTGGTTCAATTCTTTCAGCTCATCTGTTAGAGTCCGGCGCATACGTTGTCTCTTGCGACATAAGTCAAACCAGAATAGAAAGCATTAAAACGAAAGGTATCTGCCTCACGCACACTATTGAAAAAGAAGTTCCGGTCATGGATACCTGTCTTTCAGCGGCGAAACTCCGGGAATATGATTTGGACCTTGTTGCAGTTTCAGTAAAAACTCCCTATCTCAAATCTGTGTTGGCTGAACTTGAAGAAACTCTCACTGAAAAAACATTTGTCATGAGTAGTCAAAATGGCCTTGATAATGAAGCTGAAATAGCCAAAATTTTTGGGGCTGATCGGACGCTACGCATGGTTATTAACTATGCCGGGAACTTGAATAATGATGGTTCTGTTCAAGTCACCTTTTTCAATCCGCCCAACTACGTTGCCGCTTTAGGACCCAAAGGGGTAGACACGGGAAATCAGTTCGCTGAATTGCTCAACGCCGTAAGTTTGCAAACTATTGTTTTAGACGATATCCGGCCTCACAGCTGGGAAAAAACTATTTTGAATGCCGCCCTCTCCCCTGTCTCTGCCCTTTCCCGGCGAACGATGAAAGGTATTATGGAAACTGACTGGGGAGTGACTTTGGTAGAAAATATAGTGAATGAATCCATCGCCGTAGCGGAAGCAGAAGGGATTGATCTCGGAGAGGGATTTACACAGCACTGCATTCAATACCTGAAGGGCGGTGGTCGCCATAAACCGTCCATGCTGATCGATATCGAAAAAAATCTGCCCACCGAAATTGACTACCTTAACGGCAGGATAGTAGAATATGGGAAGAAACACTCTGTGCCGACACCCGTCAACCGTACTATCACGACTTTGATTAACCTCCTGGAACGCAAACCGGAATGACAAGAAAAGGGTAATATGGATTCAATTCAGGCGTGGCAGATGATTGCTAAAGATCAACCTTTTGAGTTGATAGATATCTCCGCCCCCAAGTTGGGAGACGACGAAGCCATTGTGGAGGTGGCCGGCTGCGGTGTTTGCCACACGGATCTGAGTTTCTGGCATTACGGTGTTCCAACTAGGCATGAACTCCCTCTGGTTCTGGGCCATGAAATCAGCGGTACCGTGGTAGATGGACCAGAAAATCTTATAGGTAAAACGGTCATCATTCCGGCCGTGATGCCCTGTGGTGAATGTGACCTTTGTAAAGCGGGAAGAGGAAACATTTGCCAGAAGCAAAAGATGCCCGGAAATGATTTTCATGGCGGGTTTGCAAGTCATGTGGTTGCGCCTGCCCGGTATCTGGCGGAAGTATCTGATGCCGTTCTAGAAAACCATGCACTAACTGATCTGGCTGTAATCGCCGATGCCGTTTCCACGCCCTACCAGGTGATGGTGAAAAGCAAAATCCGGGAAGGAGATTTTTCTATAATTATTGGTGTAGGCGGGGTGGGAATTTATGGAGCCCAGTTGGCGAAGATTTTTGGCGGAAAAGTACTGGCGTTGGATATTTCACAGGAGAAGCTGGACCAACTTGGACAGGTAGGCATTGACCAGACATTAAATGTTTCCGGCATGGAGATTCGTGATATCAAAAAGGCAGTAAAGGATAAATGCCGTGAAATGGGTGCCTCATCCAATCAATGGAAAATTTTTGAGATGTCCGGAACAAAACCGGGACAGGAACTGGCATTTGCCTTACTGGGGATTGCCGGCACATTATCCATCGTTGGCTTCACCATGGATAAACTGGAAGTCCGTTTAAGCAATCTGATGGCGTTTGATGCAAATATCATTGGCACGTGGGGTTGCAGACCTGAGCTGTATGCTGATGTTCTGGAATTAGTCGCCGAAAACAAACTTGTAATAAAATCGTTTACTGAAACCTTCCCTATGTCACAGATCAACGGAATTTTTCAGCAAATGTTGACACATCAATCGAACAGACGCGCGGTAATGGTACCAGATTTCTAGAATAACTAACTATTAGGAGTTTGATATGAGCAATAATCTAGTAAACCACAATTTAGTTGATGTTGATTTCAAGGAAATCATCTATGAATTACGCCCCTGCCTGGATAAAGACGGGAATGCGGTTGATGGTCTTAATAATGCGTGGATCTTCCTGAACAATCCTAAACAGTACAACTCCTACACAACCGCCGGTGTGAAAGAAATTATCCTGGCTTTCCGGGCAGCATCCAATGACCGTAGCGTTGTTGCCGTTATTTTCTCAGCCGTGGGCGACAAATCATTCAGTACCGGGGGAAATACAAAGCAATATGCTGAGTATTATGCTGGCCGCCCCATGGAATACAAACAATATATGCGGCTCTTCAATGATATGATGACATCTATCCTGCACTGTGACAAGCCTGTAATCTGTCGCGTGAACGGGATGCGGGTTGCCGGAGGGCAGGAAATCGGAATGGCCTGCGACTTCACCATTGCCAGCGACCTGGCGGTATTTGGCCAGGCTGGGCCCAAACACGGCAGTGCCCCTGATGGTGGCAGCACTGATTTTCTTGATCTTTATGTGGGCATTGAAAAAGCCATGCAAAGCGGTATCTTGTGCGAAATGTGGTCAGCCTATGAAGCAAAGAATATTGGGCTCATTTCTGACGCTATTCCTGTTTTGAAAGTGGATGGAGAATTTGTTCGCAATCCTTTGCTTGTTACGGATCAGTGGATAAACGAAGCAGGGGATATTGTTTATGGACAGAATAAATCCGGTGATGAGCTCAAGAAAGGCAAAGAGGTGTTAATGAATGGAGAAATTGACCTGACACCGCTAGATAATGCCGTGAATGCACTGGCTACAAAAATAATGTACCTGATGCCCGAATGTACCAGCAAGACCTTGAACAGTCTCCGTAAAAAGAAACTGGAGCATTGGAACAGAAACAGTCAGACCAATCGTGACTGGCTTGCGCAAAACATGGTTACAGAAGCACGGGCCGGTTTTCGCGCTTTTAATGAAGGTCCGAAAGGTAATCGTGAAGTGGACTTCATCAAACTGCGCAAGATGCTGGCTGAAGGGCATCCGTGGGATGATGAGTTGGTGGAAGCAATTTTGCCTAAATAACCATGGGGAAAATAACCACAGAATCACTTTTTAGCGGACAGGTGGTCCGGTTCACGCTCAATGCACCCAAAGCAAATGTCCTGGATGCGGAAATGATGATGGCACTGCAGTCTGAACTTGAGGAAACTGGGACGGATGTTAAGCTTATTCAGTTTACAGGTGCAGGAGATCATTTCAGTTTTGGTGCATCGGTGCCTGAACATTCAAAGGAGAATGCACCAGAAATGTTGCATCATTTTCACGGACTGTTCAAAACAATAATGGAACTGTCGGTCCCCACTATGGCCCTTGTTTCCGGGCAATGTTTGGGAGGCGGTTTTGAGCTGGCACTTGCGTGCAACTTTCTTTTCCTGGACAAGACAGCACGGTTGGGGCAACCGGAAATCAATTTAGGTGTTTTTGCACCGCCGGCATCCCTGATCCTACCGCTGAAAGTCGGGCAGACAAAAGCTGATGAGCTGCTTCTTACCGGAAAAACTGTAAAGCCTGAAGAAGTGATGCAATCCGGTTTGGGTACACAACTATTTGATGATCAGCAATCCATGATAAAGGGCGCTCATGCATGGGTGAAGAAAAATATCCTACCAAAAAGTGCCTCTTCCCTGCGGTTTGCCTTAAAAGCTGCCCGGACCGGATTTAACCAGAAACTTTCTGACAATCTGGATGACCTGGCCCGGTTTTATACAGAAGAATTGATGGAATCTCACGATGCTAATGAAGGGATCAAATCGTTCTTAGAGAAACGCAACCCAGAATGGACTAACAGCTAACAACCGAAATCTGTGAAATTTGAAAATAAAGTAGTGGTTGTTACCGGGGGTGCCAGGGGTATTGGCGCTGAAATTGTCAAACATTTCCTTCATGCGGGTGCTATTGTCCATATCCTGGATAAAGATATTGCCGATTCGTCCAATCCGGAAAAAAATGATCGATTAATTGCCTCTTCCGGTGATGTTTCCAATGCGGAAGATGTGAAATCATTCATCTCCCATGTTGTTTCTGCCTCGGGGAAAATCGATGTTTTAATCAATAATGCCGGTATTATCCGGGATAGTGTCATCTGGAAAATGGAAGAAGACGATTTTGATGCTGTGATGGATGTGAATCTAAAAGGTCCATGGCTCATGTGCCGTGAAGTCGCCTCAATCATGCGTGAGCAGAAGAGCGGCAGGATAGTCAATATTACGTCCCGTTCCTGGTTGGGGAATTTTGGGCAGTCCAACTATTCGTCTTCCAAAGGGGGCTTGGTGAGTCTAACACGGGTTCTGGCCCTGGAATTGGCGCGGAGCAATGTTACAGTTAATGCAGTGGCTCCGGGCCTTATCGACACTCCCATGACCCGCAGTATGAAACCGGAAATATATGACCAATTACAAAGCGCTATCCCCGGGGGGAAAGCCGGAACTCCCGCTGATATTGCTAATGCGGTCACTTTTCTTGCATCTGATGAAGCACAATATATTACAGGACAGATAATCCATGTAGATGGCGGAAAAAGTATTGGTGCAAATGTGTAAAGTCCCTTCTGCTTAGTAAAGAGTTCTCAATTGGAAAAAGTCCAGTTAAACGTTAATGGATTCCCGCAAGTTGTCCTGGTAGGTTCCCATGAAACTATTCTGGAAACATTACGCAATCGGCTCAATCTCACCGGAACCAAACAGTGCTGTGATGAAGGGACTTGCGGAAGCTGTACAGTCCTGATGGATGGCAAACCTGTTTTGGGCTGTTTGACCCCAACAGTACGTTGTGTAGGGAAGGAAATTCTTACCATAGAAGGGGTCAGCTCTGGTGACAACCTGCATCCTGTACAAAAGCAGTTGGTTCAGAACGGGGGAATGCAATGCGGTTTCTGTACACCGGGTGTTGTAATGACAGCTATTCCGTACTTAAAAGAAAATCCTGATCCATCCATAGACGACATCAAGGAAGGTCTTTCAGGAAATCTATGCCGCTGCACCGGCTACAAAAAAATTATTGAAGCTGTAAAGAACGCAGCGGAGGAGCTGAACGGATGAGCGGCCCCATCGGAAAACCAACACCGTATATTGACGGAGTCCAGAAGGTGACAGGAAAAGCCATGTACACGGACGATTATCGTTTCCCGAACATGCTCTATGTAGGCTTATTGCGCAGCCCCCACGCCCACGCCCATATCAAGCATATTGACACATCAGCCGCGGAAACATATCCGGGGGTGGCAGCAGTCACTGTTGGTACAGATTTGCCTATTTCATTTGGGATACTGCCCATCAGTTCTGATGAAAATGCTATGGCTGTTGAGAAGGTGCGTTATGTGGGTGAGATTGTTGCCGCTGTGGCCGCGGAAACGATGGAAGCCGCCCAAAAAGGTGCTGAAAAAATAATTGTCGAATACGACCCTGTTCGTGCATTTATCGATCCTGGCGATTCCCTGGAAGTGTGTGACCCCGCCGAGCAGATCCACAGCCATACAAAGGGTGGAAAAAATATCCACAAGACAGCTGAATTACGTTTTAATGAACCGGAAAAGGCGCTGGAACAATCCCCATTCAAGCGTACGGAATCCTTCAAATTTGCTGGTGTAACTCACGCCTTCACAGAACCGCATTCCACTATTGCTATCTGGAATGGAGACGAAACTCTGACCGTCATCAGTGCTACGCAGGTACCCCATTATCTGCACAGAAA
>MDSZ01189147.1_pt1 | contig 13450 bp, 14 predicted proteins | sample 811201 | NCBI WGS metagenome assembly MDSZ01 (sample SAMN05326647, study PRJNA326480) | marine metagenome | isolation source: seawater | place: Indian Ocean: North | collected 2010
AAAGTAAAAACAGTTTCAGAGCAGAGTTCAACTTCAGCACAATATCTAACATTTGTTTCAAGTTCGACAACAACTGGTGTACAAGATATTAAAGAGTCTTCAAATTTAACATTTACTCCTTCTACTGGAGTTCTACTTACACCTAAGTTAAAAGCTACTACAGAAGTTAATACGTCAAAAGTAGTAAGAGCAGATACTGGTGCAGACTTAATCTATCCAGTTTCAGGTGCTAAAGGATATGAATTTAAAGGTAATGCGAATAGTGCCACACAACTCGCAACAAGTACTACATTCGCAATAGATGGAGTTATAACAGGAAGTATTGGTTATGATGGTACTCAAGCTACTAGAACAATTAATACAGTTTATAAAAATGGTGGTGGAACAAAGATATCTGAAGCTGATATAAATAATAATAGTGTTAGTGCGGCACATTTAAAAGCAGATTCAGTTGAGACTACTAGAATAGTTGACTTGAATGTTACGACAGCAAAACTTGCCGCTACAGCAGTAACAGAAGCTAAAATAGGTGCTGGTGCAGTATCTCAAGCTAAATTAAAATCAGCAGTATCTTTACAAATATTAGATGCTTCTGGAAATGCATTGAAAACTTTATATGGACCAGGTGCTTAAAAAGGAATATATATTATGGCAGTTAGAACACCTTTAAAAGTCGGTACTAACAACAATCCCCAACAAATGTCTACAGCAGAAATAGCCGCGGTACAGGCATATTGTCAGTATCTTTATTTCGAAAAATGGTTGAGATTTAATGGTGGTGTACAATTAGTAGTTGATAAAAGAGGAGATTTCAATAAAGCAGGTAGAGTTGGACAGAGTGCATTAAGCACACTTCATTCTAGATACAATGTAAGAAATGCTTTAACAGATTCTTATAGATTAGCTGGAACAACTAATCATTCAACAACTGGTTTTTCTAATCCCGGTGATAATTCTTCTATTCAAACTTGGGCAACTAATGATTTTTTATATAAAATAACAGATGACGTAACATCACAACCCCACGCAACTCTTTCAAACACTTCAAATAATTGGACATATCCATTATATTATGATAGTGGTAATCTTAAAGCTATGGAACGTAGTGATATGTACGATACATTTATTTATCCAGCTATTACTGGTTCAGGTTCAACTGTAAACAGTTTAGCGGGTAATGGTAATTTTTATACAGTATCAGATAGTAGTAATGCACCATCAGGATATGTTACCGCTCCAATTTTTGATGTTATAGAAGGATCTAATCAAGTACAGACTAATTTAGGAAATGTTAGTGGTGGTGATTATCAGGGACACGTTTCAGGTGGAACAGGTGGAACACAGTTTGCTGGTAGTTCAGGTGCTTATGGTTCTAATCACTCAATTGATGGTAAATCATATGGCCATTATAGTGGTTCTGGATGGAACTCCACTATTTTTGTTGATAGATATATGGCAGTAGCTGGTGTATTAAATCCTTGGGATACTAGTGGAGCAAGTGCCGATCATTTATATTCTATTATAGGTACGGGTAGTTATAATAAACAATTTAGTGAATGGCAAACAGAAAGTCCAAGAGGTACAGATAGTGGAATAAGAGATGGACAGAGTTATTATATGTATAGAAGAAATTCAAATCCATTTACTACAACGTCTAGTGTATTACCTTTAGTCACTATAACAACGGGAGCCGCACAAGGTAATCTAAGAACTATAGATTCAACTTCTTGGAAAACAGTTTTAGAAAATATGATGTGTTATGTTACATCAAACGTAGCCGGTAATAGATTAGATTTTAATTATAGTGTTGCTATATCTGGTACTCAACAAGGTAGTGCTATATTAAATAAAGCAAGAGCGGCCGAATATTTAACATATGAAAGAGATGTAGATAATTATCTTGCAGGTTATGTACCTAAAGGAACTCCTACAACACAGAATACATATTATTTAAATGCAAGAACTTATTAAGAGGTAATTATGGCAGAAACAGAAAATATACTACCATTTAATCCAGAAAACAGAATGCAAGTTAGATGGGCAAATCAAGACAAAGAATCTGTGATAGTAACAGAAATTTTAAATCCAGAAGAAGCTGAAGATCCAACTAAACAAGTTGCTCATGTTAAAGAGCATTATATATCTGTAGATCCAGAAAACGATTTGTGGCATGAAGTTCAAAAACTTGAGTCTCTAGAAGACATTGATAGAATGACAAAAGCACAAATCGAATCTGAACAAAATTTTGTTCTTCAAGCCCAAAAACAAGATATTGAAGAGATTCGAAGATTAGCAAAAGAAAATGTGACAGTTGAAAAAGTAGAAGCGGATCCTATTGAGGGATTTGATTGGGTAATACATTTTGATGCAGATGATAAAGAACACTCAGAACATTTATTTAATTTAAAATTACGAGTGATAGAAGAAATGTTAGAAGCAGATAAAGAAGATTTAGAAATGTTAAGAGAAGCGGAAACACCTTTAGAATTATTATCAATCGTTCATAGTATAATGGAGTAGTTTAACATTATCGTTAAACTTATCTAGTTTAAGATATTTTCCAGGATATTTTTTATTAATTTTCGTTAACCATTCTTTATTGGGATTCTTTACCCATCTACTAGTCCATTCGTCTGGAATAAATTTTAAATCTAATCCAAATTTACGTACAGCAAAATCAACGAAGTTTTCTTCTCCTGCAACGGGACCTATTTTAACTTTCTCAACATCTATAAAGTATCTTTCCCAAAATCTTTTATCGTTTTTAAATAGATTATATAAAACTTTTGTATCTTCTGGATAGAATTTATAAAAACCACCATTAAGTTCACAGGCTCTGGGATCTGTTTCCCACCAAGAACGCATAGAAAGAAATTCACCTCTCTTAATAGGATATTCAAATATTTTATGATAGTCATTTAATAGTTCAATGTCAATATCTATTACACAAATTGGACCCTTGACATTTAAATTAAAAAAGTGTATCTTATTCCATTGAAGTTTGAAATCTTCTTTTGGTTCATTAATAAATGTAATATCTAATTTAGATTTGAGATAGTCTTCAACTTCTGGTCCAAACTTATCTCCAACACGTACAGCGTAAACTTTTATACCCATAGTTCTTTCACTTCATCAAACATTTTAATTGCATTATGTATTTCTAAATTTGTTTTTACATTACCAGTTGTATTGAATATACAAATGATACCATCTTCTCTTATCTTATAAGCTTTTAAATCATCTGGCCAATTACAACCATAATTAAAAGAATATAACATACCCGGTTGTAGAAAGTCAAATAAATTATAATGTCTTTGACTTAAAAAATTATCAGAACCACCCGTGTAAATAAAGTATATTTTTTTAGCATTCTCTTTCAAATCTTTCCATACATTCTCAAACATATTACCTTCCCACATATAGAAACCACCATTTGTATGAGCCCCAAATCTTTTCTTCCAAGCTGGTTCTTTTTCTCTATCTCTATTGTGCCACCAAGAACGGGCCGTAATCGGCTTATCTGAGAACATATCTAATATATCTGACATATCATTATGAATGATTAAGTCAACATCAAGTGCTATCTTAGTTCCTTTAATACCCCATGGATCAGGCTTAAAGTAATTTAATTTGGGACGATCCCAAAGACGAGGGAGATTATTCGCAAACTCTTCTGAGTTTAACATATCTTCTGGTGTGGATTCTGGAAGTTCGTTAAGAAATGGAAGCACTTCTACTTTATGATGTAATCCATTCGTGATATCTGTCTGACAATAAAAACGAAATTCTGTTGGTAGATGACGATTAACCATAGAGTATAATCTATTGACATACTCTATACTATATTTCTTTCCCCATAAGCTACATATGATATGTATCATCTTTCACCGATAATCATAAATCTTTTATACTCATCATCATATTCGTGAAATTGTTTTTCACCAGAATATAATACTTTTTTAAAATCACATTGTTCAATAAACTCTTCAATACTATCAACACAATTTATATGACTTGAATCTTTTCTATAATTATTAGATTGATATGCACATAAGCCTTTATGATTAAAATCTTTCATTGGTAGCATATGCTCACAAGAGGTATTAATTATAATATCAGCTTCTAAATCTTGCAAATCAAAGTTGACATCTTTATGATTATATGTTATATTACGTAGCCCTAAATGTTTATGGCAATATACATTACTTAATTCTATAGCTTCTTTATCATAATCGACAAGATGTATATTACAATCTTTTAAATAGTGGTTGAGTAGTGGCACTATCACATTACCATACCAAGAGCCTAATATCCAAATATCATTATTCTTATCATAAGAAAACATTGATAAATGTTCAGCTAACCAAGATTTAGATTGTATCTGATTAAGTGCAAAAGATTTTGCAACATCAGTCATTCTATGTGGATATAATCTATTTGTTGAGAGTAGTAACTTAGAATAAGTCCAATATGGAATAATATTCCTTTTCATACTATAAGTAGGTGAGGACATCTTTATCTTCTCCATCATATGACATTATATATACTTCTGCATTAGGCCTACATCTATTAGAAGACATAATGCCCGATTCATAAAAGCTTAGTTTATCTAGATGCCTATGTTCTAGATATGGATCAATACCATGAAATAACTTGACAATCTTATCTTTATTGTTTATAAAGTCATTCCATATAAAATCTCTATCAGTAGATTTATCCCAAGCCATTACAGACGAATTGATAGAACAATACTTATAACGATTGCCTATTGTATTTACATTTAGTTCTTCTAAATTTTCCCAGTCACATTTAAACAATCTCATATATGGATTATCTTTTTCAAGTTTACCATTAAGATGCCTTAGAAATTCTAAATCTAAATCTAGAAATATACCTGGTTCTGGAAATAATTCTGTTGAAAAGAAACACATTTTATACCACCACTTTTCTAAATCAAAATCAGGAAGTGGTAACACATTTACATTTTTGTGTATATCTTTTGGATTGTCTGTCAGACAAGTTAGATTTGGAAGATTTGTATATAAGTAGTTTACGTGCTTTGCTGAGTACTTTTCACCGTGCTTAATACAATAATAATTATATTCCATATTTAGAGTTAAATTCATCAAAAGCTGTTTTCAAATTTTTATGTAATTGTTCTATAGAGCCTGTATTATCTATATGTCTTATATGATTCCAGTCTATGTACATAGAACCTCTTCTCCAATTATCATCTTTGATTTCTCCACCAACCATTTTGCCTGGTATTAATAAATCACCAAGAGTGTCAACTGGGGCAGAGTAAAATCCACTCCAAACTTTATCTCTCCAGTCTATGATTCTCTGGATATCTGCATCAGTCATTTTTGGGGGATTTTTTGCTGGTTGATTTGGATACTTTTCACCAGAATTATAATTCACAAAAGTTCCTTCTCCTGTCAAAAAACCGTTTTTTCTTGCTATCTCTTTATGTTGTTCGAACATCTGTTCATCAGTTCTTTCAATTGTCCAACATTGAATATCAGATAGTCTATTATTTTTAATGGACCATACAGCTAGTGCAAACCAAATGGCGTCATTTTCAATTTCAATTATTTGTCCCTTGGTACATAAATAATTATATACTGATTCAGCATGATTATTAACGAAATCATGAAATCTTTCTATACATTCGTCCATCATCTCTTGTGCTGTTTTTCCTTCCAGTTCACCTTCAACTACCCAATAGTTTTTATATGTTCCATCAAAATCCTTCTGATCATAGCCATATGGCCAACTTGGCTCCCACTCATCAGAAATATCATGAATACCTCCCGGAGTAGCCCTTTTAAATTGTTCATCAGTCATTATAGGATCACCTCTACCGCATAATGTATAGAGATAAGCAAAACTTTCTCTTGGACCCCATTGCCAAGTCTTAACTGATGGCTCAAAAGATTCATCAGCGAAATAGTTTAAAGCAGTTGTTTTACCAGATTTACTGTTTACGCCTATTACTATCATAGTTAACTATCCTCTTTTTCTTTATTTAGTCAAACAAAACACCATATGTATTCTATCTGCTGAACCTAAATTAAGTGCTGTATGTCGATAACGAGTGTCTAATTTATACGTAGTACCTATATTATGCATTTTAATAACATTGTCTTCAACAAGAAACAAACAGTTTCTATCCGTTTTCAATGGTATATGTATTCTAGGTGTCCAGTCTTGATGATAAGAATATGCTCTATTAAGTTTTGTTAGTCTCATAAATCTGGCTCTACATATTCCATACTTATCATTTAAATCATTATATACTTCTTCAACATAAGTGCCTCTAAAATAAGTGTTTAGTTTATCATAAGATAACATCTTTTCTATTGTCCAAGTGTTTCCACTTTCTTCAACAAAAGTTTTTCCATCTGGTGAAGATATACAAATCTGATCAGCCATTTCTTGAAAATTATTATAATACTCTAATAACTTATCAGTATCATATTTTTCTGGTAGTATATTTAAATATTTACTTGGTGTCATATCCATTTCCTGCATAAAAATATTGCTTCATTCCAATTATGATCTTCTTGAAATCCTCTTTTATTATTAAGTCCAACACCTTTAGCAAAATCATTTGGTTTAGATATAGTATCTAATATTTCTTTACTAGTGGGTGCTAACATTAATTTACATTTATTTGTTTTAGCATATAAAGTCATTTTTTTCATAGCAACATCAAACCATTTACTAGAATGTTTTCCTATTATATTTTCATATATAAAAACATTACCTTTAGGAAGACTAGCTACTGTTGTTGTAATCATACCTAAACATTCATTATCTTCTTTAGCTATCCATATTTGAAATATATCTGGTTTATTTTTACACATATCAAAAATATCATCTTTATCATATAAATCGGGAATAAGTGTTCCTTCAATATTTTCTAATTTATTCAACCAAGGTAGGATATGTTCCCACTCTTCTTTTAAATTTTCTGGTTTAACATTATAAAACTTTATCAACATAGTTTATCCATTTCATATATATTTTAGGGTGTAGTTGCCACACAGTTTGCTTCTCACCTCTGTAAATTAAATTATCTGCTACTTTAGTTATAAGATTGTTTTTGGAATAATATCTAGAAAGCATTTTATGAACAGAATGAGAACCTTTAGTTCCTGTGTTAGTTGTATTATATATCTTAAACTTATCTAAATCATAATGTTTAAATACGGCAGGTAACAAATAATTATCTAGTCCATTTGATCTAGCCCAAGTATTTTTATTTACAAACTTTTTTTCTAATAAACATATTCTTGCTGTTCTAATAGAGTTTGGCCCCATAACCTCGTCAAAAGAATGACACACAATAGAGCCAATTGCATTTCTTTGATTTTTATATAAGATGAAAGCGACAAAGTTTGGATCATATTTAAAAGGATCAATCATCACTTCTTGACTTAAATTATTAGTATAATTAAGCTTTTCACATTCTTCATAGAAAAAACTTAAATCTAAATATTCATTCCACTGAATTACATCATACATATCGATATTTATATATTATAAATAGAACAGAATAGAAAGGTGTTAATATGGGTGCAAAAGCTAATATCGTTGTTGATCAAGGAACAGATTTCAGTACTACTATTACAGTAAGAGATAATTCTGGTGCTGTAGTTAATTTAACAAATTATGTAGGTGCGGCACAAATTCGTAAGCACTATACTTCAACTACTGCTACAAGCATGAACGTAGTTTTCGAAACTCCAAGAACAAATGGACAAGTATCACTAAAGCTTACAAGAATGCAAACAAAAGCCTTAGCAGAAGGAAGATATGTCTATGATGTTGAAGTAACAGATAGTGCTAATACACGATCACGTTTAGTTGAGGGGATAGTTACAGTAACACCACAAGTAACACGTAGCAACGAAAGTACTTAAACATGGCGGACTTTGACGTTACATTAGGTAGCAACAAGGGTAATTTACAAGTAGAGTTTGATAAGCCTACTGATAATTTAACTCTAAAGAATCAAGCTCCTACAAAAACAAGAATAAAAGATTTTAATGATGTTGATACCAATACATTTACGACTGGTACAGCATCATCTAATTCTGAATCTATTCTTGTTTATGATCCAGCAACAGAAAAATTTAAATTAGAAACTGGTAATTTACGTTTAAGACAAAATTCTGGTTTATATTCTGGATTAAAGTATACAGTTGAAGGCGCTTTAATACCAACAACAAACAATGCTTTTGATTTAGGTACTGACGGAAATAGATTTAGAACTCTCTACTTATCTGCTGGTACTCTAAAGCTTGGAAATTTAAACGTATCTGATACCGGTGGTGGTACAATTACGATTGTTGAAGAAAAAGTTGTTGATGGTGTTCAGCAAAATGTTGTTGTTGGTGAAGTTAGTACACAAAAATTAAATACAGCTAACTTTTTAGCCGCTAACGCAGTCGCAAACGTATCGTTTACTACTAACAGTTCTAAAGTATTTTTCAAAAAAGGTTTTACTGTTACTGAGGGTGGTGCAAATGCAGTTATCCTTGCAAGTAATTCTACAATACACGCAAACAATGTATCAATAAGAAATAATCTATCAGTTAATGGTGCTATCACACTTAGAGGAAGTGCTATTAAACTTGGTGATGGTGGAGATGTTATTACTTTAGGTGCATCAGTTAATACAAGTATTGTTCCAACATCTACAAACACTTTTGATCTAGGATCGCCCGCGGCTAAATACGCAAATCTTTTTGCAACTTCTGTCCGCGGTTTGGCAACACCCACTAATAATACAGATGCGGCCAACAAAGCGTATGTTGATAATGTAACAGGAGCAATTAGTACTTTTGCTAACTCATCTACAATGGGAACAGGTGTTGCATTAAATGATGGTGCAGTTACAAGCATAGGTACAACAACTACTGTATATTCAGCTATTGACAAATTAAACGAATCAATGTATAATATACAGAAGAACACATTTGTACGTGATGTAACTTTTGTTTCTGATAAAACAGCGGGTGGAGCTGGAACTACTGTCACTCTTACATTTACAGTAACTGGAAATCCAAATAGATATGATGTAAATTGGGGAGATGGTACTAATGAAACAAATTTAACTGACAGTACACCTAGTCATACATACTCTTCAGCTGGAACATTTACTGTTACTGCTACAGCGAAGAATAGTGGTGGAACAGGAGAAGGTTCTTCTGCATCTCAAACAAGAACAAATTATATAACAATATACTTAGCTGATCCAGTACCATCTTTCACTATGAATAGTGCTGTATCTGGTGGAAGTGTGATAACTTCTGCAAATACTGGACAAGCTATATTCTTACAAAATAATACTACTAATATTGCTAATACTGCCGCAGTTGCAACATTCTCTGTTAATTGGGGTGATGGTACATCTAAACAAGGTATTAATAGTAAAGTTGCCGCTGGTGGGCCACAGGGAACTAGATTATCAAAAACTTATACAGTTGATTCTGGAACTGGTTTACATACAATAAGTCTATATGCAAATACGTATAGTGCAGGTAATCCAGCTATCTTTCCGTTAACAGCAACTAGTCAAATTAAAATATTTAATACAGCTATAGCCGCTCCAAATCATTTGGGTACAAAGACTATTGCATTAAATACATCTTCAGTTGGAACTAATCCAAAAGTTTGTGCTGGTTTTACTACAAATAGTGTTTCGGGTACAAATGCAGGAGATACTGTAACAAGATACACGACTTCGGGTGCTGTTGCTACGGCCGCAATGGCAACATTATTTTATCAAGCAGATGGTGGTACTGTTACTGCATATTATGATGGTAATGCAGACGGACAGAAATCTATAACAGCCGCCGATGATGCGGGTACGTACTCAAGTTTAATTATAGATTCAGAAACAGATTATAATGGTTTCAATGCCGCTGGTACAGCAGTTGCAACTTCAGCCAGAATATATGCACCTGGATTATATGAAGGTTATAAAGCTAGAGTATCAAGAAGTTCTCATGCAACGGGCTTACATTCATATCAAATTCGTTCTACATTAGGTAATACTAATACAGTTAAATTTATTAAAGACAGTCTTACTTCAGCACCAACAGTAAATCTTGGTGGAGCAACATTAACTCAAAATTCTGCTGGAACATTAAAGTATATTTCTGGTATACCATATTATACTAATGATGCTACTCTTACTCTTAGTGGTGTAACTATTAGTAATTTTACTGGACAATGTTATCAAAACACAACTTCTCCAGTTGTAGTAGAAAATTCAACAGATCAAGAAGGTACTTCTGGTGCGGCATTCGGAACAAATAACTACACATATGCAAACATAGATGGTTCTTCAACTATGCTTACTAGTAGTGTTCCAAATGTTAATGTTGGTGTTGCATCGCCTTATGCTATAGCTAATCTAAATGTTGCGGTAAATGGCGGAGGTAAACGAGCAGAATTAATTCAAGTTAGAGCAAAAAATCCAAATGGTACTGGTAGTGCCGCAATATTATCAGGTACTATTGTACAAGCTTATAATGGTAGTCAAACTCTTGACGAAGAGAACATTCCAGTAGCAGATTCATTAGGAGCTGGATTTGATACAGATGGAAAACGTATACACAGTTTAACTGGTGGTACACCAGCTTTTAATAGTTCTACTGATTATTATTCAAACAATGTGTGGACAGGTAATAGAACAATAGCAGGTACTTCAGAAGCCGTTGTTCGATACGATACACTAAAGCACTTTACAACTAATTTAGCAAGTGGTTATTTACCAGCTGGTCCAAATTTAAATACAGGCCGTTCTGGTGCCCAACATTTTGTTTTTGCATTTAAGAGAACAACTGTATCACGTTTCGGTATTACATTGACTGGAAAAGTTTCAGGATTATATGTCGCTGTACCGGGAACAACTATCGATTCTGCTTCTTCATTAAATGGGTGGGGTTCTGCATCTATTCAATATGCTGGTTCTGGAGTTCCAGGGGCAAACACAGGTAATGGTGGTAATGGAAGTAATGGTATTGCTGAAACAGGTTCTGATATTATAGCAGACGGAACATCATATACTAATAGAACATTTACAATGACACTTGGAACAATTTCTTCTACAAACTCTCATCAAAACCAAATACTTGTTTCAATTGTTCTAAATAGTGATGACAGCTTAACAGCACTTTCTATTGGAGATCCAAGCTAATGGCAATATCTGATTCAGGAAAAATTGACTATCTTTGGAAAAAGTTAGGTTATGGTGTTGCAAAAACAGACACTAATGCGGCAAAGAAAGCACCGAATGAAGCTATTGTATCTCCATTACTTATTAGAGGCGATAAAGTTTGGACTAAAGCTGACAAGATTCCCGCAACTAAACCAGGTTCAACAACAACTCATGTTAGAATATATGATACTACAACGTCAGTAGAGTGTGCAGAAGACGGAACATCTACAGCAAGAAGAACATGGAAAACTAATTTAACAGATTGGATTCCACCAGAATTTGGTTCAACATATCTCGTTAAGATATATTCAGATGCCGCGGGTGCGAATAATCCAGTAAGTTCTGGTACACAATTATTTGCAACAGGTTCTGGTAACAATGATGAATGGTTTTTCGATTATCAAGCAGGGATTGTACATTTTATAGGTACAAATATTCCAAGTTCTGTAAGTGGTACAAGAAAAGTTTATGTTGCAGGTGCTAGATATGTTGGTGCTATGGGTATCGGTTCTGCAAATAACTTTGTAACAGTTGGTGCTAAAGAAGTACAAGCTAATACTGTTACTGTTGGAACAACATCTATCACAAGAGCAAATAATACAATCAAAACTACAAACACAGTTGTAACTGGGACAGCGACTATAAATACTTTAAACTTGTCCACAGCTTTATCTGCCAATAGTGGTGGTACAGGAATAAAGTCTTTTACAGTAAACGGAGTTCCAATTGGAGCAACTGCTGGTAGATTAGCTTTTGTAACGGGAACAAATGGTGAATTTTTACAGATTGCCGCAAATGGCACTCCAACATTTGGAGATATAGACGGGTCCACATATTAGGAGTAATGAATGAGTGACTATAGTGATGAAGAAATTGAAGAGACATATTTAGCATCTCAATCAGAACAGATAGCTAACTTAAATCAAGTTATAATTAATTTAAGGGCTCAATTAGTTCTACAAGCTAAGAAATTAAAAGACTTAGATAAGAAGAAAGAAGGTTTAGATTCTGCTCTTGAAAGAATTTCTGGTGTAGATAAAGTAATAGTACAGCTACAAAAAGAAGTAGCATATTATGAAGATAATCTGGAGTTAGTTTGGAAAAGAAGAATTAGGCCTGCAAAGCTTATTGAAGATAAAGCAAATGTTGTAGAACAAGACAAAATGCCGAGAAGAATAATAAATCCAGCTATTGATTTATTAAATATGAAAAGAAATTTTGAAACAAATACAGATAGATTTGAATCTAAAATTAGTCGGTTACAAGATGAAAACAATAAATTAAAAGAAGAATTGAAATTATTAAGAGCAGATAATGAAAATATGCCTATTCCTCAAAGTTTACAAATAGAATTGGCTGAAAAAATTGAAGTTTATGAGAAGAAATTAGAAAAAGCAGAAAAAGATAAAACTTTCTATATGAATCTTTGTTATGATTCCAAAGATGTTGATGATTCAATAATTATAAATAAAGAGACAAAAGATAGTCCACGACGTGGACTCGGAGAAGTTTTAAAAGCAAAGTAAGGAGTTTAGCCCATGGCTGCGGTAATTAAACTAAAAAGATCGAATACGGGAGGTTCAGCTCCATCAGGAGGTACACTTCAAGCTGGAGAATTAGCCCTTAATACTGCTGATAGAAAACTCTTTTCATCTACAAACGGTTCTGACATTATAACAATCTCAGGTGATAGATATAATGTTGACACGGCCGCTGTTACACACACAGGTGGTGGTGCAAGTATACGTCTAACTAAAGACGGATCCGCTTATGATGATATAGATTTACTAGGTTCAGCATCAGTAACAATCGCAAGAGAATCAAACGGCGCAATATCATTTAGTACTGCCGCTGGTGATACTTTCCAATCAGATAGTGGCAATGCGGCGCCAGCGTCTGGTACATTAAAGATATTAGGCGGAACTGGAATAACAACATCTGGTTCAAGCGATACAATAACAATTGCAGGAGATAATGCATCTACAACTGCTAAAGGTGTAGCATCATTTGCCTCAGCAGATTTTTCTGTATCGGCAGGTGCAGTAACAATAAAAGCACTTGGTGTTTCAAATGCCCAACTTGCTGGTTCAATAGCAGACAGTAAATTAGCTACAATATCAGCAACTGATAAGGTTGCACTTACGGCATTAGCTATTGAAGGTGGAACTGCTGAAGTACCAGCTATAGCTGACGAAATAATATTCAAAGATGATG
>MDSZ01067106.1_pt1 | contig 13447 bp, 6 predicted proteins | sample 811201 | NCBI WGS metagenome assembly MDSZ01 (sample SAMN05326647, study PRJNA326480) | marine metagenome | isolation source: seawater | place: Indian Ocean: North | collected 2010
ATATTGCCGCGCCAAGTGTACCAAATGCGTTAACAATTGGAAATGGGTTGTCGACGTATGGCGCTACCTTTGACGGGTCAGCAGCAAAAACAGTTGCAGTTGCAGCTGCTGATTCGACGATTAATTCAGCCGCTGGTGGAATTAGTGTGCTAAAAGTTCCGAATGCTTTGGCGCAAGGTGCAGGAATACAGACGTTTTCGTACGATGGTTCATCAGCGTCTGTGACTGTTGCTGTAGATAGAAATACTGCTGGTGGTTTAAATTTTGGTGGTTCTAACAAGCTACAACTTGATATAAACAATATGGTAAATGGTGGTACACCACAGCTAAGTGATGAATTGGCTGTTTCATTTGGTTCCAATAACACGGCAAAAGTTGATTTGTCGACACTAAAAGCTTTGATGAATGCAGGTGTCGTATCTAATACTGTTTGGGTCGATGGAGGCGTAAAGGCAAAAACTACATCATCAATATCAATTGACAGTAGTAATAGATACGCTGACGGTGTTGGGATGGCAGATGCTTTCTTCTTTGTGTCAGGTTCAACCGGCTCAAGAGGGACAACCACCAGAGGCACATCTGTTTTTGGCGGTGATGTTTTTGTCAGTGGTTCAGTTACAACTTGTGTAATTACCGGTTCGTTAACAAAGCTTTGTGATGGGACATCATATTTGGTCGCCGGTACTAACGTTACGATTACATCACAGTCAAATGGTTCTGTTTTGATAGAGTCTTCCGGAGGAGGAGGCGGCGGCGGCGGAACAATTGATGTTGTTTCTGGCTCCACAACAGTGTCAAGTGTCGACAAAATAGATGTATCAAAACTTGGTGTGCTACAGTCACTCGGTTCTGGTGATGTTTCTATCACTGGCTCTATAGGTGTGGCAGAAGATGGTGCTTATACAGATGGGCTATTTACTGACTTTACAGAATCAACACCAGTCGGAACTGCAGTTGACCGTTTTAATGAGGTGTTAAAAGGTTTGGCTCCAGGTGCTGCACCGAACCTTGATGATGCAGATTGTGCTGATTCTGGCACCGCAGCAGCGCTTTCGTTTGGATCTTCTCAGTCAATAACAGGTTATACAAATGTTCAGCCTTCTACATTAACCCCAACAAATAATCTTTCTAACAGGGATATTAACACAACATATAGTTCAACAACTACGTCGAACGACGTTAGAGTTGCATGCTTTGCTGGTGCAACAATAATAAATGGCAAGCTCAACGCAGATGTTCCTGCAGATGGTTCAAACTATGAGCAATATTCTTTTGGTGACGGAAATCAAGGTACGTTAAAATTATATGTCAATGACAATGCAACTCCAGTACACACAACTGATTTGTCTTCATTTGGGTTAGGTAATTCATTGAACGGCAACGGCTCTGGATTTATTGATTTGTCGGCAGCGACACCGGGGCATTTTTCTGACGGCAGTGATTTTTCGACATTTCAACACAGAACTGGCTCATATCAAATCGTTGTGGCAGATCAAAGAAATGGCTGGAACTGGTCACGTGTTGTTCATACCGTTGGTGGAACTGATAGAACATGCAATTATGTTGAGTGGGTAAATGATCCGGATGCAAATGCTTTATCATCTGCAGGATCTGCCTTTGATACACTGTCAATGACAGGTGAAAAGAAACTTTCAGGTGCAAGGTATAACACTGGAGGGACGGCTCAGTATAGAATTAGGGCAACAAATGCATATAAAAACGTATATTCAACGTCAAATATTACATTTAATGGAACAAATTGTTCTGTACCAGCGCAGTCTTTTCCCGCAATAGATTATGCATCTGGAGAGGATGAAAACAAAGTTCTTCACATTACTGGATCGGCGACAATTAATAGTGATCCGGTGTTAAATGGAAGCATTACGGTAAGCACAAACGTTCCCCATCCATTAAAGTCAAGCTTGTCCAGCGCTGGTTCACAATCGATAAGTGGGATACTACTATACAACCTATCAAATACATCAACAACCACATCGGAAACATTTAGGAGTGAGGTGTACAGATTAATATCGGGTAGCTATTCAGCTCAGGCAGACGTAACCGATTCAAACAATACATGGGACAGTGGAAAGCATGTAAGCGGAAGCAATGCCGGTCATTCTGACGGTTTAATATTTTATAATTCAAGATTATATGCGCCCAATCAAGGCGGTGTGTCAGGAGATTTTAGAAATACTGCAGATGGAGGAAGCATAACAAATGGCCCATCAAACAATGTAAATTATAGTGGTATTTCAAATGGAACCCGGACGTTTTATCGATATTTTAGAAATACGTCAGGGGGTTCCAAAAGTAATTTCTCTATAACAATAAATGGATCAGGTACAATAGTTTCTCAGGCAACCTCTTTGGCTTCGTCAAATAACATCCATGTTTTGCTTAAGCTTCCAACTACAGCAAACGCATTTTCAACGGGGTGGATGGATCTGGCTGTAGCATTTGCCACCGGTCAAACTGGGAATGGCGCTGGATGTCTAGACGGTTCGCTGGATTCATCACTGAACGCAACAAATAGTGCAACGTTCGGAACACAATCGGTAGGCTCAGGAGAGGATATATTGGTTAAGATCGAGGCCGATGCTTCTTGGACAGGTTATATTTCAAATATGAGTATTAGCTGGAGTTAAAATGGCATATGATGCAAAAACAGAAAGGTTAATCTCGTTAAAGAAACTTGCTGGAAAAGCCCAGACATCAAATGACAAAGGGTTGGCAAACGAAGGATTTCCGTCTGGGATAACTTTGTCGTCGAATACTGTTTTTGGAGATAAAGTATCAACATCACCATCAAATACTGCCCTTTATACAATTACTGGGCCTGCTGAATATGTTCGTTTTACTGCAACATTTATTGCTGGATCTGATACATCTTCTGGTCGACATGGTTTTGAACTCACACTCCCATCAGACTACGAAGCAAATTCATCAAATTCAAAAAAAGGTACATATCCATTCGTCAACAACCAGAAAATATATTTGACATCCGGGTCGTTACAACTTGTTCCTCCATCATTTGCAACATCTTATGAAGCCAAGCCGTTTTATGGAGGAACATCTGCAAAAGATTCCGGTACACAAATACCACTTCTTGATTCTAGAGATTGGTACCTTGATTACTTCAATGGTGTGTTTTTTCAGCAGGACCCACCCGGGACCGGTGATCATGTTAACAATCCTGATTATGTAGAAGGTTATCTTTATATCGGTGACATGCTTAACACTGTCATATCTGGCAGCGCTAGCGGCGGTTCAGGCGGCGATTCTGCGGCACAATATCTTGTTCTGGCGGCAACGAGTTCGCTGTCTGCAGAGAGAGTCTTGTTGCTAGACACAGGCTTGAGTTCAAGTGATGCAGGTGCTGGTGGAAATTACACACTCAGTATTGATAATTCAGTTGTTGCAACTTTAACCGGGTCCCAGTTTTCTGGAAATGTAGGGATTACAGGATCATTAGGATCGACCCTCGGATTGTCAGGTAGCCTGACTCAGCTGGTGGATGGTTCAAGTTATTTAATTGCCGGTAACAATGTTACAATCACATCGGCATCGAACGGTGCCATAACAATAGCATCTACGGCCGACGGTTCAGGCGGCGGTGATTCAGATGCACAGTATTTAGTGCTGTCTCTAACCGGTTCTTTGACGTCTGAAAGGCTGTTTGCTACTGGTTCAGGTTTGTCAGGCTCTGATGCAGGTGCTGGTGGAAATTACACAATTGATACTGATCCTAAAGTATCAATTTATAGTGTGACTGGGTCACATGCTCAAAGTGACCCACTAGTGTTGCCGAATGTCGACTTTACTTTAAACTCACGTAGTTTTCATAAAAATTTAATTTTTTTAAACGGTGTGCTGATGGCTTCAGGCAGCGCACTAGATTACACAGTTTCATCTACCGCCACAGGTTCTGTTGTCTTTAACATGCAATTAAAAGACGACGACGTTATAATTGTTCATCAATCTTAAATACTTAGTGTTGATGAATAAAAGGGAAAGTAGATGTTTGTGACTAATGATCTTGGAACCGCCGCTTTTTTGATGGTTCGGGGTTGTAAGCTAAGTAATGCATACGTAAACGATCGTAAGGTTTATTGCTTTGAATTTATCGGCGACGAACAAGAGATTAGATTGATAGCTATAGAGTATCTAAATTCCGAATGCTCTGCTTTTGATGCCCAAGTAAAGAATTTAAAGAAAGTTTTAAAGCTTCGTTATACTTAAACTCGTTGCCGTTATGAGCCTTAAGGCTCGGTTTTGTTAAATCGTTTTGTTCTATGTTTGTGTTTTTGTTTTGTATGCACGCAGAAGTGTTCTGCGTGGTGCCATATTAAAACATAGGAGAAAAAAATGGCTATTAGATCTCAATTAAGATTAGATCAATTAACAGGTTCGTTATCAGATGCTGGTGCAGCCGGATCAGTAGACCCTTCAGGCCCTGCTGCGACATCACTGCAAGGTTCACTTGATGCTCTTGCAGCTGGTGTTAAAAGAATTACCGGTGGAACTGCGTTCTATTCGCAGGCTGCTGGTGTTTTCAACCATACAGTAATGAAAGTTTCTGGTACATTACTTGATTGTAGTGGCGACCTTCGTGTTGCTGGTAACGATATCCTCGGTGGAACCGGTCCTGGTGTTAGAGCTATGACCCTCAATAACGCTGATGTTCATGTTGCCGGTAACGTTAAATTAGGTACAAACGTTCTGCAGGCTTCCGATGGCGGTAACACAATTACGCTGGACACCAACGACAAAGTTACCTTCCTTGGTGACCTTGACCATGCTGACGCCAACTGGACAATTGGACCAACCATTACTACAGCGGGAAGTTTAATTCAGCTCGGTGGTGGCGGTACAGTTGTCGCCGGTGGTGATGTTAGACTTGCAGCTTCAGGTATTATTGAAGACTCTGGCGGTCATGCTCGTTTGACTGCAACAGACGCTGGTGTAACTGCAATTGGACGTGCTGACGGTACCACTGCTATTGAAGTTCAGACCGACAGTGATGTACACCTTGCTGGAAATGTTCTGGTTGCCGGAAACATTGAAGGTGATGCTGATGAGGCGAAGTCAATCTTTGCTCAGTCAACAACTGCTGGAAATGCAATTACGATTGGTGGTGGTGCTGATGTTGTCACAGGTGGTGACCTTAAGGTTACCGGTAACGATATCAAGAGCTCAACCGGTGCTACTGCAATTACACTTCAGAAAGGTAACGTCATCCTTCCAGGTAACCTTACTGTTCAAGGTACAACAACCACAATCGACACCACAAACCTTGAAGTTGAAGATAAAATTGTTGGACTTAACTATACCTCAGGCTCTACTGCTGGTGCGCTTGGTGACGCTGGTTTCATCATTGGTAACAGTGGTGGTAATCAAGTTGGTTTCTGGTGGGACAACAATGATTCAAAATTCTACATTGCTGAAACAACTTCAGGCCCAGGTGCAACCTCAATTGCCGCAGCTAACACAGGTAGAAAGGACCTCGGTATCAGAAACCTTTATCTTTCAGCTTCTGCTGGAGACGGTGAAGGTGGTAGGATTTTCAATGCTGATGGTAGCCGTGCTATTACGTTAGGTACTGGTGCAACACCAATAACTAAGATTCGTCATGCTCTTGCTATGAGAGACAGCAAGACGTTATCATTTGGTGCAGATGCTGATGGTACAATTCAGCATGTTCCCGGAAGTTCTGCGCTACAGTTCGATGTTGCTAACGGTCAGAATTTCAGGTTCCAGGTAAACAGTACTCTTGCAGCAATAATGGACGGCACTAGTGTTGAGCTCAATAGTGCTGGCGCAGCTGCTATCATTAAACCATCTGGTACAAAAGAGCTTCACCTTTCAGGTGCCGGTGGTGATATGGAGATTATGTCTGGTAAAGACTTGTACTTCGGTGACAAGTACAGACAGTTCTCGACTTGGAGTGTTGCTTCTGGTATTAAGCTTGCTGCTAACGCTGTTGAATGGAACAACTTTGAAACTGCCTATGGTGAGGTTTCGCTGTTGAACGCTATCGTCGCTGCTGGTGGTGGTGCAGGTACGCTTCAGAAGAGAACTGTTGAAGTGACCGGTTCAGGTTTCCCATCTGGACACCTTGTTCCGCTGAACCTTGACCTTGATCAATTGGCACTTGCTGATATTGCAGAGCGTGTTGATGTTTTTGTCAATGGTCAGCTTCTTGCTTCGTCATCTGACGTTGCCGGTAACGGTGATTATGGTCTTGACAACGGTGCTTCGGCACTTAATGGTTCTGCTGTTAAGGCTAAGTTCCAGTTTAATCTGCTCGCAGACGATGTCGTACAGGCTGTTGTTCGATAAATAAATAAAGTAAGTAACCTGTTATTTACGGGAGGTCTGGTTTTCCAGGCCTCCTTTTTTTTATCTTTTGAATTTACATGTTAAAATATTGAATGTTATAAGGAGTTGAAATGTCTAAACTTGATAGACTTCAAATAGGAATATCTGGCATCGAGCAGTTAATAGGTACCGCAAGAGATAATGTAGCACAAATAGAAAATTGCGAAAAGCAACTGACCGATGTCGCAACAATCGTTAACAATTTTGTATTACAGACTTTACAATTTGTTTCTGATAACGATGACGTCGCGAGCGTTAATGAAACACTTGCAAGTTCTTTAATTCAGATAAAAAACTTTGTTGATGAACGCCCTCAAAGATGGTCGGAGGCTCTAAGTAATGCCGAAAATAGACTCGGTGCTTATGAACAATGCAAGATAGTGTTGCTTGAAGCTCAATCTTTAGAAGATAAATCCGGCAAAGAAGAACCAGAAGAACCAGAAATTACCGAGCCAGAAGCAAACGTCGCAACTCCTGTTGGTCCATATGAAGAACAAACAGTACGAGAAGAAACAAGGGAAAGGATTATTGAAAATATTGACGAAGATGGGCAGTACTCCAAAAGAAGAAAAATAGCTGAGAGACCAGAAAAGCTTCGTGATATTCGAAATGTCCAAAAAGAATTAGAGTCGTCAAACATTTTTCAGGAGGATAATTAATTTAACGAGGTGAACCGTGGCCGGTATCTTAGATCCGAAGGAACGAGTACTTGACACTATAATTACTCCAACTGGAAGAGCTCAAATAGCATCAGGCGAATTGAGGATTCAATTTGCTTCATTTTCTGATCGACAAATGTATTATAGCACTTCATCAATTGGAGAGATTGATGATCCAGGTGCAAGGCTTTATTTTGAGTCATATGCAACTGATTCTGATTTAATTGTTCAAGAGCTTGACGAAGATGCAAACTTGAACCCAGTACAGACTGATACATTTACGCTTTATGGTGGAAGTGTGGTGTCCGGTAGTGCATTGCAAGGTAATGTTAGGTTATATGCTGATTCACTGTCAGAAGATTCAATAAACAGTTTAACCCGTCAAATGATTATTGGAACTAGACATGTAATTAAAAATGCCGTAACTGATGCATTTTCAATCACACCGTCAGAAGCAACATTCTACACATCACATGTTCGTAAGCAGGCCCGAAAAAAACCAAGAACACCGACCCGAGCAAGCCTTGATGATATTGAATCATTGTGGCAAGATTACCGTGTGACAAACGCACCGAATTATCAGTTTTTACCACCTCAAAATAAGCCTCTACCATCTGAAGTCACTGGAAGTACTATTGGAAACTATACTAAAATAAATCAAGATCCTCCGGCTAACCTTGATGAGGTTTATAAAAAATTAGAAGGAAAACAAGTTCAGAAATTTACGTTCTCAAACACCAGAACGACCAACGACATTCTTGCACAGGTTTTTGAAATTAGCGATAAGAAGCTCGATAAACTTGTGATTATTGATGGCGGAAGTTTCGAACTCAACAATGGTGTGAACCCACATGTATTCTATGCTGGAAAACTTTATAGGGATACTGTTGGCGCTCTTACATTTATCAACATTTTTACTTTGGTTTTTGAATAATGTTTGTAGAGAACTTAACATCTGAAGCAGATTACTTTCTTGTTGATGACGATTTTGCATCTATTAATTACGATGGCAAAAGTGTTACTTACACAATGCAATTATACGGGAGATTAATACAGGCTCTAATTGATGGGTTTGAAACAGTTAAACTTAGCTTGGTCACAAGAGGTGATTTTAGATTTAAATATTTTACTGGAAAAGCAAAGAAGCAGGTTGAGATTTCAAATATCGGATTTGTCCAGCGTGCACGAGGCGAACTCTATGACTTTATTAAACAAATAACGTTGTCCAGTGTCGAAATTCAGATCACCAGTTTACTGCCTGACGATATTGTATCTGACATTGGAAACGGCAAGATTACAGCTGAGAACTATAGACAATTTTTACCAAAAATTGAACAGATGTCTACCCGTGTTAGAACATCTACTGAGCCTACTGAGATTCCTGCAAGCATTGATTCACATCAAGATTTAAGCAAAAAATTGTTTCGAGAATTTGGTATCCATCCTGCTAATGTTGGGGACGTTAAATTTCCAGGTGCTAAAGTCAAGAGAGACAATGATGGAATTACAACAGGTACCGATTCAAAGCTTTTGCAAAATATAGATTTTAGTGATTATTATAAAAACTATTATAAGAACCAGACAAATAACCGTGTTTATAGGTACTTTCGAAAACGAAAAGCGGAATATCAAAGATTTACAGTTCCTCTTGTTATTCCGACAGATCCGGTCAAAGGTCATGGCAACCTTGAAAGGCTAATAGCGTCTGATTCGTTGAGGCTGAGAGTCGCCTTAACAAAGTCAAATATAGAAATGTCAAGTCAACTATTCAGATTTGAAAACAAGGTCTTATTTGAAGAGGCTACAGCTGGCGCAAGAAAAATAACTACCTCAATAAGAAAGTTTGATGCTAGATTTGTCCGTCCAGATCGTATTATGGTTAGGAATGACGAAAATTATGCGGTTGAGTTAAGCATATTTGAGTTTTGTATGGAAGATGAAGATTTTTATAAAAATCAGCTTGCCCGTGTAAAAATGCTACCTGGTGAAACGCAAGAGTTTGATGCGACAAAGATATTTTTTCACGATGCAACATCTCGTGCATATGCTGTTGTTGCAAATAAAGACATTCCTGGCATTAATGGAGTGTCAAATGTTATTAAAATATTGAGACCACCACAATCACAGCAGTCTGAAAATGAGCTCCCTGAAATTTCAATCGATATAAAACCTGGTGGTTCCGGAGCATCTGCTACATTGACAGTGGGCGGATTACCTTCGAAGGAATATGTTGCAAATATAACCAGGTATACTGTTGGCACTGGAGAAAAAATACTGATCGGAAGAGTAAGTTATGGAGCTGCAGGTTTGACAGACGAAACGTGTAGAGAAGGCAAGGTTTATGTGTATACTGCCAATGTTGAATATAATGGCGCATCTGGGTTTGGAAAAGCGACAACCGGTTTTGTGACGCCATACAATTTGGATATGGTCCGTATAAACTTTTCAATTGCTGGGCAATCACAGAAGGTAGATTATGGCCGTGCGGTCCACCGTTTTAGAATAGTAGAAACAATAGAGTCAACCGCTGCTTCAGCACTTCTGTCATCGACAACTGAATCTGGTGAGGCTAGCGAATACTCGGCCGAGCTTGAAGCCGCAAAAACAGACACGTCAGTTATCACAAGTTATTCAGTCTATAGATTAAATAAGAGAAGAAACAAACTGAATTATTTAGGCCAATATTCTGCTGGAAAAAATTTAAGATTTCGAGTTAGAGGTCGTAATGTTGCTACTGGTGAGTACGAATATGTCATCCTTCCACGCTCTACAGCAACGGCTACTTTATCATATAGGACTATTGTTGAAGAAACCGATCAATCTACAGGTCAGACTTTCAAGTATAGCAATAAAAAATGGAGAGACGCTAATTTTCCCCGTTCTGAAGTTTTACCGTCATATGGCGAGGTTATTAGAAATAATATACAGCAGGCACTATTAGAATTACCTGAAGGTATTGGTGTGACAGAGACATTTTCCTCATCTGACAGTACTGGTAGGGTTGTTTCTTTTAGCGGAACGGCAAAACAGACGATGGATTGTACGTTTTTATCATGGAAGTTTAGAGGAAACCTTGGTACTGTAATGCACTTTGTGATAATGGCAAATTACAACGGGTTTAAGGCACCGATCGGAGTGTCTATTCCGGATAATGGGTCTTCGTCCAGAACAATTTTTTCATACTGTGATCATAATTTAGGCAATATTCCTGGGAAAGTTATTTATAGTGTGATTCCTGTTATGATGAATGGTAAAAAAGGCAATGAATCAAAGGCTGTTATAGTCGATGGCAGTGATAATTATCCAAGAGAGGCATTGGTTAGATAATGGGTTCTTCTAGTAGGCGTTCTGCTCGACCTCCAATGACTGGAGCAAGGGAAAGAAGAAGAAAGAGAAATAGTGCAAAATATTCTCGGCGTAGATCTGGAAGTAGGTCTAGCGCAAATGATGTAGCAACAAAAATAAGCTCTTCAAAGAAGAGATGTTTAAAATCTGCAAATATTACAGATCAAAGACTAGAAATATTATCAATGCTGGATTTTAAGCCTCTTTATGCTACCGGCGGAAAGAAAACACTGGCTGGCCAGCTTTTTGACACAAGGATAACCCAGCGCTCCGCGGAGCTCGAAGCTGTTAAATCAACACTTGATTCCTTGCAAGTAAACATGCCAGATGAATTTACTGCGGCAATAAACCAATACAATTCTGCACTTGTTGCATCTGAAGGTGAATTTGCGCTTTTAAAAATCTTGATTTTACTGCAAAAATATTCAACTCACACCCCTAGATTTTTAAAGTTTTTAGATGAATATAAGCTGCCAGAAGACATCAATATAGACTTTCTGTCCAATCGAAGTACTTTAGATGATTTAGGTTACGCAAATGGTGTGTCGTGGGGTGGTGATTCAAGCTCACAGGCGACATTGATTCTGTTGCAGACTATGATGGCTGTGAATGGAGCATCTGTCGGTCTATCGCCATATTCACTTCGCCGCGGCGGCAGAGGTTATTTGGTTTCTTATCCAGATTCTGTTATGTATGAAATGCCATTTAGGGAAGGTATTGGTAATGAACCCGTGTGGGAAGTTGCATCACTGGCTAAAGATCTTACATTTTCTAGAGAGATCATAAAGATAAGAGATGATTTGGATCCGGATGAAGAATTAGCGGAATTAATAGCAGATAAGCTTGGAGAGGGCTGGATTAATTCGTCAATTGAACAGACAGATAATGTATTATCAAAATTTACCGGAACCACAGCATTTACACACAGGTTTTATACTTCACTTGATGAGTGGAAGTTTAGCGAGGTCAATAACTATGTCAACAACAAGGCAGGTGTAATATCCACTTTAAGATCTGGTGATGTATTGATTCCGGAAACGGCAAAGATGACATATGGTTCTAAGACATATGATACGATTGACCCTATTGTCGAAGACGCGTTTTCTGGTGAAGAGGTTCTTAATTTCGACGAATTTTCAGAAGTAATCGGAAATATGGTTGACGAATTAAAAAATGTTAACTACCTCGGACGTACCGCATTTCGAACACTAGATAAGGAACTTGATGGTGGGTATTCACCTCGTGGAATTGCTCTAGTTGCTGAGGATCAACCATTTTCGTGTGGCTCCGTCGCTGCTGCCGCACTTGAAGTTTTTAATAGAAGATTCGCCTCGGCAATGCGAAATTCGCTTAAGACGCCATTCACTGATTGGTTGACACCTGAGCATATTGGTTATAACAAAGTGTTAGCTTGGTTATTGATAAAAGAAAACCCTGACCTTGCGTATCGTTGTGTGTATGATTTTTGGAGGGATTTTAATAAAGGAAGATTAACTGCGGCCGCCCAGCCTGCCCCGGTAGAGGGTACGGCTGAGGTTGATTCTGATGGCAACGAAATAGCAGGTACAGAAGAAATGTCTGAAATCCAGCATGTCTTACCCGGTACAACAACTGTTGTTAACTTGGCCGGACAAAATACTTTCCTGAATTACTCAATGTCAAAGTTATTCAGTTACTACACTGAGGATGTCCGAAATATGAGTCCTGGTGATTGCCTGAGTAAGAATGGTACTGAAAATTGTTCTACACCAGGTATTAGAGTCCAGGTTGGAAAAGAGGGTCGTTATTGGGACGATTATTATGGCAATACAGCAGAATCAGTGGAATCACCACAGGATCTTCGGCTTGTAAATTGTGTTGGTCTTAGATGGGAAGGAATTGAATCTGAAGGTACAACAGGCGAAGGGAATAGATGGTATGGCTGTAAAATTATTGCATGCGAAGTTATTGACGCCGTCGTTGAAGTACTTAATATTCTAATATCAGCGGTAGAACCACCAGAACCTGTCCCAGAAGGTGACCCTGTGTTTCCGTTTGTCGAAGGAATAAAGACACCTTATGCTGATGGGCCGTGGCACATGAGTGGTCAGGGGTTTGATACATTTCAGCGTAATATGTGGGTGCCTACACTTTTGAAATTTCAGGAGTTATTCTGTAGGTCAACTGATAAAGTGACGTATTTGCGTCGTGATGATACCTTAGATTACCTGAGGAGAATTATAGAAATTTTTGAGCACTTTATGAGCCCTTACGGGATGCTTGAAACTAGAAGTGAGCGGTTGCTGACAGAAAAAGTCACTCCGGTTAATTCTAGTTATGCCTGGTATCCAACATGCGCAAATGTTAGGTTAAAAAGTGGGTGGTTTAAAACTACTGTTGGTGGAGGGGCTAAAATAGATGCATTTGCTGAGAGTGATGAACCACTTACTTTTTATAGCGAAGCGACAGGAATTCTAGACACGCTGTTAAATTCTGATTGGGTTTCTATAGTTGATCTTCCGGCAAGTTATGAGTCCTCGAATCAAAGAACTTTTGCAGCACATTATGAGAATTTTTTGACAAACTGCCATAGGGAAGATCAGATTCAGTCGTTTCTTTATGATTTTGTTGGAAAGTATGCCGAAAGAGTTGACGGTTATAAAACCGCAGTTTTAGAACTTGTGGACGGTGAAGGATCTGCACTTGGAGGCTTCACAACGACATTGCTAGAGATTGGTGACGCAGGTGAAGACGTATTACAAAACATGAGCGTGAATCAGCTTGCGTTGAAGCAAGTTGCTATTGAAGAAGAGACAGGAGATCCAGATAACGGTTATTTGCCGAGCTTATCAATAATTAAGACTGGTGAAGCAAATGCTGTCCGCGCATTGTGCAAAGATAATATCGCTAAATCTCCAGAGGGTGACACTACAAAAATCGTAGTTGTTGGCATGCCAAGTGGAATTTTTGACAGTAATGATATGGATGGCGAGTTTTCGCTTCGGCTTAGTTATACAGACATAGAATATCCTCAATTAGTATTCCGGTCAAAGAGTTATAAGTTTGACAAAGATCTATATGTG
>MDSZ01111028.1_pt1 | contig 13447 bp, 7 predicted proteins | sample 811201 | NCBI WGS metagenome assembly MDSZ01 (sample SAMN05326647, study PRJNA326480) | marine metagenome | isolation source: seawater | place: Indian Ocean: North | collected 2010
AGAGTATACACTAGAGTTCCTATTGATGGTGATGGAAATGGTGCAGAATGCACAATTTCAATTAATAACGACTCCAAAGTAGAAAGTATTGCTATATCAAGAGGTGGTTCTGGATATACATTCGGAAGAGTTAATTTACCTGCAGGCGGTGTTCCAACAGGAACAACAACTCCAACATTTAATGTAGTCATTCCTCCTCAGGGTGGACATGGTGCAGATATCTATAGAGAACTTGGAGCATCAAACGTAATGATGTATTCTAGATTCTCGAATGAAGATGGAAATGCGGACTTTATTACTGGCAACCAAATTGCTCGTATTGGAATCATTGAAAATCCCGAAGCTTTTGGATCTACTGAAATTTTACAGACAAGCACTGCTTCTGGAGTATATGCAGTAAGACTTGCTGGTGCTGGATATAGTACTGGTATTTTTGAACCAGATAGTTTCATCACCCAGACCATTGGTGTTGGATCAACAGCAGTTGGTAGAGTTGTTTCTTATGATCAACCAACGGGTGTTTTGAAGTATTGGCAAGACAGATCAATGGCTGGTTTCAATACTGATTTTTCACAAAATGCAAATCCACAATATGGCCTTAAACTGAATAGATTCACTTCTTCTGTCAGCACTGGCGGTAATTTGGATATCGTTGGAGTTGCTAATACTTTTAAAATTGATTCTACATTTACGGGTGTCTCTACCGTGATAAATAGCAAGACATATTACTTAGGCCAAAGCTTTACGAATGGTGTGTCAAATCCAGAAGTCAAAAAATATTCTGGAAACTTGATTTATGTAGATAACAGACCATCAGTTACTAGATCTTCTTCTCAAAAAGAAGATGTCAAGGTAATATTACAATTCTAATGAATTATGCCACAGGAAACTAATCTCAACGTCTATCCTTATTTTGACGATTTCGATGTCAATAAAGACTATTATCAGGTTCTTTTTAAACCAGGATATCCTGTCCAAGCTAGAGAACTAACAACTCTTCAATCTATTTTACAAAATCAGGTTGAACAGTTTGGCACACACTTTTTTAAAGAAGGGTCAAAGGTAATCCCTGGTCAATTATCATACAACAGCAATTTTTATGCTGTTGAAATTGAAGATGAGTTTCTTGGATTACCAATATCTCTCTATCTGGATCAGCTTGTTGGAAATACGATTAGAGGCGAAAATTCAAATGTAACTGCGAAAGTAGTAAAGGTATTAACTGCTGCAGAATCTTCTAGAAATACCAATACTCTTTATGTTGATTATCTTCAAAGTGGCACTGATGCAAAGTCTAGACAATTCAATGATGCAGAAAATTTAATTACTGAAAATTCTATAGAATTTGGTACTACATCAATTCAGTCTGGTGAAGGATTTGCAAAAACAATTGAGTTTAATTCAACTTCAACAGGATCAGCTTTCCAGGTTAACGAAGGTGTATATTTTCTGAGAGGAAGATTTGTAACAGTTCCAGATCAAACTTTAATTCTTGATCAATATACAAATACTCCTAGTTATAGGATTGGTCTATTCATTAGCGAACAAGTAATATCTTCGGAAATTGATAGCACTCTGAATGATAATGCTCAGGGATTTACTAATTTTTCTGCTCCAGGTGCTGATAGATTAAAAATTAGTGCCATTCTTGGCAAAAAATCTATTGATGATTATGATGATCGTAGTTTTATTGAACTTGCTACGGTAAAAAATGGAATTTTAAGAGATATTAATGATAAAATTGAATATAATATTTTAGAAAAAGAATTAGCAAGAAGAACATTTGATGAGTCTGGTGATTATTACGTAAAAGCTTTTGACGTAAATTGTTCAGAATCTTTAAATAACAGTCAAGGCAATAACGGAATTTATAGGTCAAATCAAAAAACTGATGGTGGATTGACTCCATCTGAAGATTTGATGGTATATAAAGTTTCTCCAGGAAAAGCATACGTAAAAGGATTTGAGGTTGAAACCTATGGTCCTATTTTCTTAGACGCCCCCAAGGCAAGAAATACGGTCGAGTTGCAAAATCAAGCGGTAAACTTCAATTTTGGAAAAACTTTAGTTCTGAATAGAAGTCATGGATCTCCATCAATTGGAATCAATACAAGTTATGTTGTAAGTTTGAGGGATTCTAGAGTTGGTGTTGATTCAACATCTGCAGCTGGTACGGAAATTGGTGTTGCAAGAGTTTATGACTTTGCATTAGAAGGAGGATCATACGATCCTGCTGTTCTTGATTTTAATAGATGGGATTTATCTCTTTATGATGTTCAAACATATGGTCAGTTAACAGTTAATGAAAATACTACTATTGCTGTCCCAGCATATATTGAAGGAGCAAACTCTGGAGCAACAGGATTCTTAAGAAATACTGCAACAAATACAAAGTCTATAACTCTTTACCAAACGAAAGGTGACTTTATTAATGGTGAGAGACTTATTGTTAATGGAATATCAAATCCAATTGTTGCTACAGCATATACTGCAAGAGGTTTATCTGACGTTAAATCTGTACATGGTATTGTTGGATCTGCAAAGACGTTTACCGCAGATGTTTTACAAATCCCTCAGACCAGCATAGGTGACGCCACAATCACTGCTATTGATGCTGCTACTGGTGTTTCCACATTCACTAGTCCAACCGTCGCTTTCCCTGGTATTGTAACTACCGGAAACATTGTCCAGTACACTAGATCTGGATTTACCGTACCATCTTTTGCTAAAATTGAATCTGTACAAACAAATACATTTACCGCTTCGGGTGTCTCAACAGTAAGTCTTGTTTGTGATGGTGGGCTTCCAACTACTGAGATTGACGTTAATAACTTAACAGTACTCACATCAAGACAACAAACATCTTCTTTCCGAGAAGATTCAATTTATTCTTTGATGCCGAAGACTAATGTCAAGAGTGTTGACTTATCGAAATCATCTCTTATCGTAAAGAAAGAATATGATGTAACTATTACTGATAATACGAGTAATACTCTTACCGCTGGATCAAACTTGGTATTCTTGCCTTTTGATGAGGAAAGATATGTATTGTCCAGATCTGATGGTAGCATTGAAGTTTTAACTGAAGATAAGTTTACTTTTACTAGTGGATCTCAAAACTTAACAATTAGTGGTCTCGGTGCTAATGATAGTGGTGCTAAATTGATCGCTACTTTAAGAAAGAGTTCAATAACAACCAAGTCGAAGATATTAAATAAAGTCAATGTTCTTACAATAAACAAATCTAATAATGATGCTTCTGGTATCAATGTTGGAACTGCAGCAACATCTCTTGGTGATGGATTAACAAGAGGCAATTATCCATATGGAACAAGAGTACAAGACCAACGTATATGTCTGAATCATCCAGACATCATCGATGTTTTTGCTATCTATGAATCGAATGATTCATCTGATCCAACTCTGCCAAGCATGTCCATCTCAAATATGGATGGTCCTGCAGGAAATACAACTGATTTAGAAGTTGGTGAAGAGTTTATTGGATCGATTTCTGGTGCTAAAGGTTTAGTAGTATCAAAAGATTCAAACACTTCTATCACATTTGTATACCTAAATGATGATAGATTTAAAAATGAAGAAGTCGTTGCTTTCCAAACATCAGGAATTAACGGTATATCATTTAACCTTGATAATGGGGATACTGACTTAACAAATAACTACTCATTTAATACTGGACAAGAATCCAATTATTATGGATATTCCAGTATAATTCGTAGAAAGAACACTAAAATTCCTTCCAGAAGAATAAAAGTAGTTTTTGCTAGAGCTTCATATGATTCATCAGATAATTCTGATGTTACTACAGCAAATTCTTATGCTGGATTTGATTTCAGTACACAAATCAAAAAAATTAATCAAATTAGAAACACTGATTTGATTGATGCTAGACCTAGAGTAAAACCTTTTGTCGTTACTGAGGGTGCGAGGTCACCATTTGAATTCTATGGAAGAGACTTCACGGGAACAGTAGCAAGTTCAGAACATGTTTTAGCATCTGATGAATCAATAAGTGTTGATTTTGATTACTATGTTGGTCGTATTGATAAAATTCTCTTATCTAAAGATGGTGTCTTCCAGGTCAAGTTTGGGGATCCAGCAGACACTCCCAGATCTCCTCAGGGTATTAACAATGCTATCACTATAGCAACTGTTTTCAATCCACCCTACACATATGATGTTCGTAATGTAGTTATTCGTACTGTTAATCATAAGAGATATCAAATGAATGATATCTTTAGACTTGAGAATCGTATCAAGAACCTTGAGTATTACACCACATTATCTCTTCTTGAGTCAAACACTTCTCAGTTGTTTGTTCCAGATCAGAATGGTCTCAATAGATTTAAATCTGGATTTTTTGTTGATAACTTTAGCAAAGTTGAGACTCAGAATGTAAGAATCGGAGTCAGAAACTCCGTCGATACTAAGAGAGGAGAACTTAGACCATCACACTATACAACAGCTATAAATCTTCAGGTTGGATCTGATGCAATTGCTGGAATTGGATCAACAACACAGTCAAATATTGACCAAAGAACACTAACAAATGTCCTTGGATCAAATATTAAAAAGACAGAAGATATTGTAACTCTTGATTATAGTGATGAAAGTTGGTTAAGACAACCATTTGCAACTAGATCAGAAAATGTAACTCCATTCCTTGTTAAGACTTGGGAAGGGTCAATCAAATTTGAACCAACTGTTGATGTTTGGATTGATGTCAATAGAATGGCACTTCGTGATGTTGAGATGGAGGGATCATTCCTTGGAGTTGCTGAGGCATTACAAGCAGAAGTCACTGATCAAGCTGATGGAAGCAGAATGGGTATTAGTGCCATTGATTGGAAATCTTGGGAAACTTTCAATGTAAATGTTGATTTTAGCCAGAGTCAGTCAAGTAGTTCAAGTACTAACTTCAGACAAGGAACTCAAGGCGACTGGGAAGCTGCAGGAAGGACCGGTGCTGTTGCTTCAGGGTTTAGAGTTGGTGAAGAAACCACAACCACTACAACAACCCAAACTGTTAGTGTGGGTCTTGATCAACAAAGAACTGGCACACAATATACTGTTAGAGAGGAGATTAACACAGGAAGTCTTGGAGACAGGATTGTCAACAGAAATATCATTCACTTTATGAGGTCTCGTAACATTGAGTTTACTTCAAGAAGATTGAAACCTTTTACACAAATGTATTCTTTCTTTGAAGGCGTTGATGTTACTAGATTCTGCGTTCCAAAATTGGTTGAAATTGAAATGATTAATGGTACTTTCCAAGTAGGGGAAACCATAAGAGGATTTGAAATTGCAAACGGAACTGGTGAAGCTCCAGATACATTTGAATCTTTAATTCCAGGGATTACGTTCCGTGCCGCAACATCTAACCACAAATATGGACCATATAATGCCTCTCCTGCACAAGATATCTTTGAAAGAAATCCATATGATAGAGAAAATCAAATTCCTGCACAATATTCTTCAACCTCTACGGTTTTAAATATTGATACATTTAGTTTGGCTAATGAATTGCAGTCCGAGTTTGCTGGATTTATTACTTCTGGAATGAGATTAGTTGGTCAGACTTCGGGAGCTCAAGCAACTGTTACTGATGTAAGACTTGTAAGTGATAGACTTGGAACCCTGATCGGTAGTTTCTTTGTTCCGCAAGGAGGAGTTGGATCGAATCCAAGTTTCCAAACTGGTAGATCGAGATTTAGACTGACAAGTAGCGACATCAACTCTAAAGTTCCAGGTGTTGTAACTACATTTGCAGAAGAAACTTTCTATTCTCAAGGTGATCTTGATAATACTCAAGAAGTAACACTCTCGTTGAGAAATGCAAGAGTAGATACTCAAGAGTTCAGAGAAACACGAACTCTCAGTGATAGTGATAGTGCAGTTGTTGGAACTGAGACGAATACAAGATTAACAGGAGAATATCGAGATCCTCTTGCTCAATCATTTATGGTTGATGATGATACTGGTATCTTCATCACAAGACTTGATGTTTATTTCAGAACAAAAGATGACAGTCTGCCCATAACGTGTCAGATTCGTGAAGTTAAGTTCGGAACTCCAACGAATAAGATCCTTCCATTCTCTGAAATTGAGTTAACACCAGATCAAGTTAATACTTCTGATGATGCATCTCAGTCAACATCATTTATATTTGACTCACCTGTTTACCTTGAAGGTAATACAGAATATGCAATTGTCTTGATTTCAGACTCGAATGATTATAATGTTTGGATTTCTAGACTTGGTGAACCTGATGTTGCAACTCTTGCAACAGAACAAGGACAAATTTTGGTATCAACTCAAAGAACTCTTGGTTCGTTGTTTAAATCGCAGAATGCTTCTACTTGGACAGCTTCACAGTATGAAGATCTCACATTCCAACTGTTTAGAGCATCATTCGTATCGGAAGGAAGTGTTCAGTTCTTCAACGCTCCAGAACTGCCAAGATCTTTAAGAAAACTAAGGGGAGAGCCACTCGATATTAACTCAAGACAGGTTCGTGCAGGAATTGGTACAACCGTAAGTGATGCTGGTTTAACAATCGGTAATAAGATTATCCAATCCGGCACTAGCGCAACTGGGCATCTTGTTGGACTTGCTGGAAGTATTGCAAATGATCTTAGCATCACAAATCCTGGTATTGGATATACACCTATTTCTGGAAGTGCAACTTATGTTGGTGTAGCTCTTACAAACATTACTGGTAACGGCAGAAATGGAACTGTTGATATTCATATCAACAATGGAGTTGCGGTTGCAGCAACTATCTCCAATGGTGGTGGTGGAACAGGATATGAAGTAGGCGATCTATTAAGTGTCTCTTCACTTGGATCTAACAACCTTGGAAGAAATCTCAGACTGAGTGTTTCAGAACTTGGTGGATTTAATGAACTCATTATCGATAAAGTTCAAAATGACTTCTTAGTGGGTGTTGCATATACTTTGAGTTATGTTAATAACTCTGGTATTACAACTACTATCAACTCAACAACGGGTGCAAATGTCGCTATCACTCAACCTATTGTTGTTGAGACAAGAGGTGATCAAATCAAGGTAAACATGAGAAATCATGGATTCCACACTCCCGTAAACCTTGTAACTCTGTCTGGTGTTACGCCAGATGTTAAACCAACATCACTTTCTATCCAATATGATCAATCTGCAACTGGATCTATTTCTGTTGCATCAACTGCGAATTTCACCACATTTGAGGGTATTGGTATTGCAGTTACAAATCCAGGTTATGTTCAAATTGATAAAGAAGTTATTTCTTATACCGGTGTTGGAATCAATGAATTAACAGGTATTTCCAGAAGTGTTGATGGCACTAAAAACTTTACATATCCATCGGGAACACCAGTATTTAAATATGAACTTAATGGTGTCTCACTTAGAAGAATCAACAAACAGCACAATCTCTCTAATTCAACTGGAACTCGACCAATTGATTTAGATTATTACACAATCAATGTTGATATGTCTGAGAATGGTATCGATAGAACTGCTTCGGGCGTTCCATCTTTATACTTCGCAGATAATAAACAGTGTGGAGGCAAGTCTGTAAACTCCACATATAACTTACCTTTTGAACTTATCACTCCAAACATTACATCTATAACTCCTGCTGGTACTGAAATTTCATATGCAGTAAGAACAATCAGTGGTAAGAGTATTGACGGTACAGAGACTCCAAATGAAGATAGAGGATTCCAAGGAGTTTCTCCATCTAAAATAAATTATTTCAATAGTCCAAGAGTAATTCTTTCTCAAGAAAATGAGAATGATAAACTTGAGGCTCTGCCAGGAAACAAATCATTTACATTAAATGCAAAATTAACAACAACTGATAATAGAATCGCACCCGCTATCGATTTGAATGTTGTTAGTGTCATTACTACAACAAACAGAGTTAACCAACCAATCACAAACTATGTAACGGATAACAGAACTGCGGGTATTGATGAAGATCCAAACGAATTCATCTATGTTTCTAGATATCTTTATCTGGAAAATCCATCAACTTCACTTAAGATATTCCTCAATGCTTTAATTAATGAAGATTCTGATATTCGTGCATTCTACTCTATTTCAAATGAGGCATTAATTGATATCGAATCAACATTCATTCCATTCCCAGGATATTCAAATATTAACGCAAATGGAGTTATGATCGATCCATCTCAAAGTGATGGAAGTTCGGATTATAAGATTGTTAAAAATGATTATTATCAATCCGAGACTGATACGACTTCATTTAAGGATTATGTCTTTACTGCTGACAATCTGCCTGCATTCAAGACATTTGCAATTAAACTTGTAATGTCTTCTAAAAATCAGGCATATCCACCAATTGTCAAAGATTTAAGAACAATCGCTTTTGCATAATATGTTGATTCCCGTAGAAGGAGAAAAAAGTCTCTCTAGAGATTCTAAAACAAATGCTATCGTTAATACAAACAAATCTGATTACGAAGCATATATCCGACAGAGAGATTCAAAAAATGATGAAAAAGAAAGGGTAAATCGGATTGAATCTGATTTATCCGAATTGAAAAGTGACATTAATGAAATCAAAGATTTACTTCGTAAGCTTACAGTCTAAATACTTTTATAGTAAAAGAGTCAATGGCACAACCAAGTACACGACAAGGATTAATTGATTATTGTCTTCGCAGGTTAGGTGCTCCTGTGTTGGAGGTTAACGTAGCCGACGAACAAATCGATGATCTCGTCGATGACGCTCTGCAGTTTTTTCATGAAAGACATTTTGATGGTGTCGAAAAGACATATTTGAGATATAAAATTACTCAAAATGATATTGATAGAGGTCGAACTCCTGGTGGAAGTACCAATGCTGGTATAGTCACAACAACAGCTTCTGCAACTATTGACGGTGGCACTACAACATTTTCTTTTGAAGAAAATAGTAATTACTTGCAGATCCCTCCAGCTGTTATTGGAGTTAACAGTATATTTCATTTTGATGGATCTAACACTGTTACAAATAACATGTTTAGTGTTAAATATCAATTGTTTTTAAATGATATTGCTTTTAACTTAGGATACAATGGTCTTCTTAGTTATTACATGGCTAGGACATACTTGGAGGACATTGAGCATCTCTTGACAACAGATAAACAATTAAGATTTAATCAAAGACAAGATCGTCTTTATATTGATATTGATTGGGGATCTGTTAGTGTTGATGATTATTTAATTTTGGAAGTTTGGAGAATTTTAGATCCGAATGATTTTAGTAGAGTTTATAATGATAGTTTTCTAAAATTATATCTAACTGCACTCATTAAAAAACAGTGGGGTCAAAATTTAATTAAATTCCAAGGAGTTCAACTTCCTGGCGGAATTGAATTGAATGGAAGACAAATTTTTGATGATGCTCAAAGAGAGATTGATCAAATAATGGACAAAATGTCTTCTACTTATGAATTACCACCTCTGGATCTTATCGGATAATGACACTTAATCCATACTTCACACAAGGTACAAAGACCGAACAGAGTCTTGTTCAGGATTTGATCAACGAACAGTTGAGAATGTATGGTGTTGAGACATTTTATATTCCAAGAAAATATCTAACAACAAATACAATTATTCGTGAAGTTGTTCAATCTAAATTTGATATTGCATATCCATTAGAAGCATATGTTGATAATTATGATGCGTATTCTGGAGGACCAAATCTTCTAACAAAGTTTGGACTTCAGGTCCAAGATGAGGTTAGACTTATTATCTCTAGAGAACGTTTTGAAGAGTATATAACTCCATTAATTGAAGATGAACAAAATATAAAACTATCCACAAGACCAAAATCAGGAGACTTAATCTGGTTTCCATTGGATGATAGGGTTTATGAAATTAAAAATATTGAATACGCTAAACCATATTATCAATTACAAAATCTCTATGTTTATGAACTATATTGTGAACTCTTCCGTTATGAAGATGAGGTCGTTGATACAAATATTGAAGAGATAGATAACAACTTTATTGAAGAAGGATATATTCAGACTCTTACTCTTGCTGGAACAGCTACAACTGCTACTGCAATTACAACTCTTGTAGATACTGGTTCGGTTCTTACCGTTACTATGTCGAATGTTGGATCAGGTTATACTTTAACTCCAACTGTCGCATTCTCAACTGCACCTTCTGGAGGAGTTACTGCTACAGGAATTGCAACCTTTGGATCATATTTAGATAGTGTATCTCAAGTATACTTAACTAATCCTGGATCTGGATATACTGTTGCACCATCCGTTTCTTTCTCAAGTTTAAGTGGAAGTGGAGCGGAAGCAACTACAACTATTGGAAATGGATCCATTGGTATCGTAACCATTACATCTGGTGGTTCTGGGTATACAACTGTTCCTATAGTCACCATATCTGGACCAGTTGGAACAGGTACAACTGCAACTGCAGTTGCTGGCATAACAACAACAGGTGAAATAAATAGAATTTATATCACAAATGCTGGTTCTGGATATACATCAACCCCAACTATCACAGTTGGATCTCCATATGAAGGAGCTTCAGGAAGTTTCGTATTTAATGAGATTGTAACCGGTAGTTTAAGTGGAACTTCTGCAAGAGTTAAGAGTTTTGATATTGATGGTATAACTCTTGAAGTTGGTATTGTAACTGGCAGATTTATTGCTGGGGATGTTATTACTGGACAAGAATCTGGCGCAACATATCAAATGATATCTCTTGAGGAAGATAATGTTGTAAATCCGTATGATGATAATGATGAGTTTGAAGTTCTTGGAGATGATATCTTAGACTTCACTGAGAGAAATCCATTTGGTATGCCAACCTAACATTATTAAATAGTTAAATAGTTATACATATAAGACATTTTTTGGTATCACTCAATGTTTGAATATTTTTATCACGAAATATTCCGAAAGACTGTAATTGGATTCGGAACATTATTTAATAACATCTTTGTGGAAACAAAGGATAAAGATGGAAATACTGTTAGCCGTAAAAAAGTACCTCTTGCTTATGCTCCTGTACAAAAGTTTTTAGCAAGAATTGAACAGTCTTCCGATCTCAACAAACCAACAGCAATTAATTTGCCAAGAATGTCTTTTGAGATTACAGGATTTAATTATGATACTACTAGAAAACTAACTTCTACCACTAAACTTTGTGGTAATGGAAAGGAGGTATTTACACCTGTACCGTATAATGTTGACTTTGAATTAAATATTTTAACAAAATTAAATGATGACGCTCTCCAAATTGTAGAGCAGATTTTACCATATTTTCAACCAGCATATAATATAACTGTTGATATGGTGAAAGAACTAGGTGACAAAAAAGATATCCCTGTAGTTCTAACTAACATTAGTACACAAGATGAATATGAGGGAGATTTTTCTACTCGCAGAGCTTTGATTTATACCTTGAGATTTACTGCAAAGACATATTTGTATGGTCCAGTACAATCTTCCAAGGTTGTCAAGAAAGCTACGCTTACATATAAGAGTGGAGAATATGATCCAAATGTAACAAAGAGAGATGTTGTTTATTCAGTAACACCTAAAGCATTAAAAGATTATGATGGAACCATCATAACAACATTAACGCAAGATGTTACAATTAGTGATAATACATTTACATTGAATGATGCATCTTCACTTGCAAGATACGATGAAATTCAAATTAATAATGAAGTTATGAAGATCATATCTATTGGGAACGATGAATCTACAATCTCTGTTGAAAGAGCACAAAACGAAACCACTATCACAAATCATGTAAGTGGTGCTAATGTTTTCAAAATTACTCACGGTGATCCAGGAACTCTACCTTTGGCTGGTGATGATGCTTTCCTGGATGGAACTGATGATTTTGGATTTAATGGGTTTCTTCAGGAGAATGTAGATGTCTAAAACTTTTGATTCCCTGAATAAAGAATTTGATCTTGAAAATTCTTCTATTGATGTAGAAGTAGTGAAAGATGAGCCAAATTTTGTAAAAAAAGCAAAACAGGAAAAATCAGATTTTGATAGAGATTATGAATATACAAGAGGCAATCTCTATTCAATTATAGAAAAAGGGCAAGAAGCTCTAAATGGTGTGTTAGAAGTTGCATCTGAAGGTGGTAGTCCTAGAGCATATGAAGTTGCAGGACAATTAATAAAAAATCTTTCTGATGCAACAGAAAAATTAGTAGATCTTCAGAAAAAAGTAAAAGATATCAAACAAGAAGATAAACCAAAAGGACCAACAACTGTTAATAATGCATTATTTGTTGGTTCAACCGCAGATCTACAAAAATTACTAAAGAAAAACACTCCCGATAAATAATTAAAAAACCATGGCAATAGCAGCAACTGGAGGTAATATTGCTCCTTCGGTCAACATGACTATTCAACAAGGGGTTGATTTCTCAAAAACATTTACATCTACCGAGCCAGATGGATCATCAACTGATCTTTCTGGATATACTGGTATCTCGAAAATGAAAAAGTTTCCTGACGGAAATGTTTCATTTGCAGTTACTTTTACTGTTGGTATTACATCTGTTGGTATTGTAACAATATCTCTTACAGATACACAAACACAAACATTGAAACCAGGAAGATATTACTACGATGTTGTTTTAACTGATTCTGGTGACGTAAAATCTAGATTTGTTCAAGGACAGGCTTTTGTTGATGCCGGTATTAGCACTGGTTCGTAGTAAGAGTTATAATTGGAGTCTAAGATGAAAACCTTTAAAAAATTCAAAGAAGAGTGGAGTAATAAATATAAAAAGAGTATTGACTGCTCAAATCCCAAAGGATTTTCACAAAAGGCACATTGTGCCGGTCGTAAAAAAAAGTCGAAATGAGCAATCCTCGTATTCCAAGAAAACCTGGCCAACCAGCAAACTCCAAGAAACATTCTGACCTTTATACGGATGAAAATCCAAAAGGTACAATTCATGGACTTGGGTTTAAGGATGTTGCGACTGCTAAAGCGTCTGTTTCCAAAATTCGCAATTCTTCTAGATCACATGCTCATAAAATCCAGGCAGCAGTTGCTATGGAGCAGAGAGCAAGAGAAATGGGTAAGACTTCAGAAGCATCGGTTTACAGAAAGTTTATCAACTCAATGAAAAAGAAGACTAAGGAGATGAACGAAGAAATGAACGGCAAGTGTAAATCAGGATATTATTATTGTTACACTGATAAAAAGTGTAAGAAAATTCCCATGGGATACCATGTAGGTGGTAGAGGTATGCTTGAAAAAGATACAGACGAATCCGAAACTAAGAAAAATGGTAATGGAAATAACCAGAATGGCAATGGAAATGGGAATGGGAACTCTAATGGGGGTTCTAATGGCGGAGGGGTCAGTGAAGGCACCCTGCACAAGTGGTTCAAAGGTTCCAAGTCCA
>MDSZ01226910.1_pt1 | contig 13446 bp, 22 predicted proteins | sample 811201 | NCBI WGS metagenome assembly MDSZ01 (sample SAMN05326647, study PRJNA326480) | marine metagenome | isolation source: seawater | place: Indian Ocean: North | collected 2010
CAAATGGGAACTTACTGTGTTGAACTATACAAAATGCTAGGCGAACTTCCTGATTCAGATTTCCCACATTGGTGGCAGTCAAAAATTATCAAAGCAAGTACATATCTCAGTGATGCTAAACACTACTTAGAAAATTCTTTAGAAGTACCACCGGGCGAAGATATGACAAAAGATGGTTCTGGTGCTGGTAATATATCAGTTGCTGATCCAGATGTACTTGATGATGACCCTAGTGGTGTCAGTTAAACCCAATCTGTATTTTCTACCAACTCACTAGCATACTCAGGCCAAAAGCGACCTGCTCTTGGACCACCATTTGCTTTACCATCACTCTCACCTGGTATCTTTATCCATAGAAAAGCATCGCATAATCCTTCTCTAGTATCAGTTGTAGGTGGCTCTCCTAAACTTCTTCCAGGTGGATTACACCATTCATTTCCATAAGGTCCTTGTCCATTTCTACTAGTATCTATTACAAAGTGTTTTGCATTTGAATATTCACTTACACGTTTTGCCCAAGCCATGCTTTCCCTTGTGCTTCTAAAGTTGCTTACGTTTACACTAAAGCCTCTTACATTGCTATTAACAACTTTATTAATCATTTTACCTGCTTCTTCTGGGCCTAACCAATTGCTATGTCCAATATCTACATAAACATAAGCATTGGTTCTTTGTGTAAGCATTGAGATACCTTCTTTCATTAGATCTAATCTAAATTCAGCATCTTCTTTGTCCATTAATGTTGCATGAGGTAGTGCATCAGGTTCGAATATTACAATTATAGGATGACTGCCTATACCATTACAAAACTGGTCTATAAAATCTAAATACTCTGCTTTGTTAGCAGAGCCACCTTTGCTGTAATGTCCTAAATCTCTATTTGGTAAATTGTATATTACAAAAATTGGTAAGTTTGGTAAAGTTCTTTTGAGAAGTCTTTTTATTCCTTTATCAAGATCAACACAACCTTTGCCTCCTCTTTTGCCATACCAAAAGGAAACTGGATGTTCAAATATTTTACTTACCAGTGGAAATTTTAACTTGTGATCTTTAACTCTATCAAAGTTATTGATGAAAAAAGGATATTCCATAATGTGTCCTTACGGAAACATTGGCGATAGTTCGTCGTTTTGGTGCATCTCTGTGATAATATCACATCCACCAACTAGATCTCCTTTGATAAAAAGTTGTGGGAATGTAGGCCACTCACTTACTTTTGGTAAGTTTGCTCTAATATCTTGGTCATCTAAAACATCAACATAACTAAATGGTTTGCCAATCTCAACGAGAATTTGTACAACTTTTGCACTGAAACCACATTTAGGTTGATGTGGATCTCCTTTCATAAACAATATGACATCGTTTGTATCTATAATCTCTTTAATTTGTTCTTCTATCATTTTACTTCTGCTAAACTCTTTTGTAGTTTTTTTACTCTTTTATCTCGTTGTGTTATTGCTCTACGAACTTTTAAATCACTTGCATCATCTAAAAATAATTTACCTTGCAAATGATCATATTCATGTTGAAAGCATTGCGAGTCTCTTTCGAATAATTCTTCTTCAACAACAGTTACGCCATCTGTTTTAGTATAACGAACTTTAACTGTGTCTGGTCGTGTAATAAACATAAACAATAAAGGAAAGGTTAAACAACCTTCTTCTCTACTGATTGTTTTTTCTGATGATTCTAAAATTTCAGGATTGTAAACGCCAATTTCTCCATGCACACTATGATTCATTACAAACATGTTGTAACTAGCACCAACTTGCGGAGATGCTAATCCTATGCCAAATCTATTTCCCATTAAGTCAAGCATTGCATTTTCAAATTCTGCAACATCTACATTTGCTTCAAATATGTTTACATCAGCAATTTGTCTCAACGCAGGGTGATTAGGTTGTACTAAATTAAGTTCCATCTAACTATTTATGCAATATGTTTACACTTTCCTCTAAATGTGAAGCCTGGACAACTGCATTTACCGTCTTGTATAATGTAAACTTTGCCATTACTACCTTGAACTTTTACAGCATCACTACTAAGTTCTTCTGGTCTTTCACCAATTTTTTTAAACTTACGTCTTGACTTGCTGAATTGTGTGCTTGGAACATTTAATGTTTGCACAGGAGAATCTGCATTGGGTTGAAATGCTACAAGTTTCCCTGCAGAGTTTACATGGTAAATTCCATTGTTTACCTTGTACTTGCCCCAGTCAGTTACTTCTTGTAGTATTTCAATCATTTGCAAAAAGTTCTTGTTGAAGACCATTTTCATATTGGTCAAAAGACGATTGCCATTTAGCAATCATCATACTAATATGAACCTGTTGTAGAAGTTTATCTTCTGCCAACCTTTCCAACTTTTTCAAGTCTTCAATGAATTCTAGTTCTGCCATAAAACCTCCTAAAGTTTTGTTATTTGTGCCCTTGCTACATCAACCAAAGTTTTATCTGCTTTAGTCAAAAGATCAAGGATTCTAAGTTTTTCTACCTTGTAGACTTTCCAAAAGCCAGGATCATGTTTTGCAATGTCCTTGCTATTATGAATAAGATCAGCAATCTTGATAGTTTGTGCTTCTGCACTACCTTGTGCATAATGTAAGGCATCAATTTCTTTTCTTTTTGCACGATTGCCATCTTCTGGTTTGCTAACGTCAGTGAGTGACTCAACTAAATCGCCTACTGTGTCACCAAAAAATGCCCTAATTGTTTTGATGGTAATTGGTGTGTCTTCAACAACATCATGCAGAATAGCGGCCGCCAACATCTCTTCAGTGTGCGGAACTGTTTTAACTATTTCTGCAACAGCAAGTGGATGCTCGATGTACGGAGTACCATGGTATTTTCTTACCTGGTCTCCGTGTGCATCAGTAGCAAACTTTGTTGCTTTTGTTATCAAATCTACCATTCTTTAAAATTACCATCAGATTCGTTTTCGTCGTAGCCTCTGTGATATGCATCAATTTCTTCTACAGTCATATCTTTTGCTTCAACACGTTTACCGTTATAGGTACCATGTGGATAATAGTGAGGATCTTTTGCCCTGCCGTAGTAACTGTCAGCACTACCTCTATCATAAGGTCCGCCATGAACATAACCATTGTCTTCCATGCCAGCATCGTACTCAGTTGCATTCATTATACTTCCTCCAATTTAGCAAGACGTTCTGCTCTGTAATCCAAAGCACCTTCGCCTAAATAAATGTTACCATCATCTGCTCTAAACAATGTAGCCAATGATGCCTTTTCATCTTTCTGCTTTTGCAGTAAAGAAAATTCTGCTTGTTCAAAAGTGATTGCACCAATTTGGACAAAGTCTAACAACATATCTGAGAAAGGAACTTCACCGTTTGACTTCCAAACAGTAAGTCCATCAACTTGAGCAGTATCTTGGAATTTCTCCTCAATACTCTTCTGAAAATCGTTTTGCTTTTGGTTAGTAAAAAGAACGTCACCTGTGAAAGTTTTGTTCTCATCACGAACACTAGCCATGCCAAACCGTTCTTTGCGAACTGTTTCACCTGCTATAACTACTTCGTTATCTAATATCATTAACAACTCCTATTTCCTAACTATGTATATATAATAGCAAATAATAGGGTTTTGTCAACCGTTTTAGTGTGTTATAAGTGCTTGATTTTACTTAAAAAAGAGATTTTTTAGTGCTTTTGAGGGCAAAATTAGCAGGTAATATGTGGTATCAAACGTGCCAAATTGGGCGGATTTTGGGTTCCAATGGTGGTTTGCATGGTACAATTCACCCTGCCAAATGAGGTTTAACCATGGAATATTCACCGGTTTTAGTTCACTTGAGTGCCCTACTACGTTTAATCCTACTTGTACTAAGTAGGATATTGCTACAAGTGATACCATTATTTGCCAACCAAATAACCAACAACACAAGGCAAATAAACTAATACCAATTTCCCAATACCATGTTGTTTGAAACGCATATAATTTATCACGCAACATCCATCTAGGTATCCTAGTTAATTTAGGTATTCTGTTAAACACTAAAAAGTTTTGAAATATGCTGTGAACATGACCGTGTGGATCACCTTCTTTATCTGTGTGTATATGATGGTCCATGTGAGTTGCCGCCCAACCCATACTAGGACTTTGCATTAATGCAGTAGTTTGTGCCATAAGGCCAACTTCTACAAATCTGGGCATATCCCAACTTCTATGCGAACAATACCGGTGCAAATAACCAGACATTAAGATGCCTGTGTATAAAGTGCCTAAAGTAAGTGTTAGTGCTGTTTCAACAAAAGAATATTCAAATGCAATAAGATAACATAAAATTACAGTACAAGTCATAAAAAATGACGTATGTATATATCCGTTATATTTTGTTAACCATTTAAATAGCATCTTTTTTGATATCGGCGATCTTTATAAGTTCTACTTCGCCATCCTTTAGCCTTTTGAATTTAACAAAGCCTTCTCTCATAAGCAATTCAATTGTTGCATCTGAGATTTTACGAGCATTGCTCTTGGCTCCCCAGTATAATCCTAATACTGTTCCAACGGCATAAGGTATCAAAAATTGTATTATTTGTTCTGATTCCATGTATTTTTCCTCCAAACAGTATAGTATTATATATTTATTTATAGTATTTGTCAAGAAAAATAATTAAAGGGGAATCCGTTCCCCTATCGAACAGTTTAACTACCGTCCCAGGGTTGTCCTTCATTACACTTGTCTTGCCATTCTAGTTCCTCGAATGTAGCACTACCTGTGGGTTCATAGTAATCGCACATATCATATATACCATCACTATTGGTATCACATGCACGTTGCCATGAAATCATGTCAAATGTTAATCCTTCACTCCATGGCTCATATGCTTCACACCAATCATGACTGCCCAATGCTAAACCATCCGTAGGTTGTGGAACATGATCACGACCTGCATGTTCGACTTGACTTGTAAAAAACACATTTCCATTACTGTAGTTTTTCTTAGAGAATAACTTTCCAGTAGAAATGTAGATTTTTTCTCTTTCACCGACTGTGTAAGTTGAACCATCGTCGTAGTTGATAACTGTTGCTGATGAAACACTCATAGAAAAGAGTGCTGTTAGTACTAGTAAATATTTCATATGGTCTCCTTGTATTCAGTACATGATACCACCGTAAATCTACTGTAAAATTATTTATCTCAGCCGAATAGTTTTGCGAATAGTTTCTTGAATATTCCTGGTTTTTGCTTTGGTTCCCATTTATTTTTAAGTGATATATAATAGGAATCAGTAGGAGGTTCTTCTATAACATCTCCTTTAAAATATGCATCTCCGTTGTAAGTGGTATCTCTTGTAAATTGTATAATAGAACCACCATGAATATAACGTGTTTCAATTCTACCATCTTGTGCATACAAACAACTAACAGTTTCAAAACGTTCTATTTCTTCAAAATCTCTTGCCGCTTCTTTAATATATTCTGTATATTGACTCATCTTTCCTTAACATTAAAATGCTTAAATGCTTCTTGTACACAAACTGCTTGTACAAATGCATCTGCATCAGCACTATGAGCATGTGTTTCTATGGCTTTACGTGGATCAACAGGCATCATATTAAACAAAGTTCTGCAATCCTGTATTTGCCAAAATGCCCAATTTGTATGATGTTTAAATTGATTAAATAAATCTTCTAAAATAACCATATCAAATTGCGGTCCTTGACACCATATTTTGTCAACTCCCACAAGATATTTATTAAGATCTTTAAAAAATTCTAGCAACTGTACACGACCTTCTTCTGTAAAGGCTTCTTCTTGTATATGCTTGGGTTGAGTTGCCCACCACTCTAAAGTGCTGTCTAAGACGGTTCTATTTGCTTTAAACTGCTCTTCTGTGCTAGGTCTCCACAGAAGTCTGTTGTGTGGTTCTATGTTTGTAAAAGGATCAAATTTTACTGCACCAACAGACAACACAACACAATCTGGTGATGTGCCCAATGTTTCTATATCTATCATTGCGTGTATAGCCATAATACTACTCCTATAACTTATATTATAGCAAAAAAATAAACAATGTCAAGTGATTAATCTTGCTAGATGTTTAGCAAATTTTTTATGTGCTTCTGGTCCTGCGTGATTACAAGATGTTCGAGGATTTTCTTCCCAATACTGATGGAACCTGTGGAAGTTTATTACAGAAGTCCAATTGGGAGGATTTGTGTTAAATTCATAAACTTCTGGAATAATACAATGTATAATTTGCTTTGCTTTATCTTGTAGAAATCTATTTGCGTAATCTATGTATAGCCATGATGTATTTAAACTGTCATAATCATCATGCACATATTTGTAATATGCATTTGCAATTCTTTTTGTTTCAGATAAATCTTTGTGTTCGTTAGCATTTATAGATGGATTGTTAATTAACCAAGCACCTAATTTATCACCCAATGCATCACCAAGTTTTGATAAATCTTTTCTTAGTATTACATTTCTGTGATGGTGTGTCCACATAATAGTAACAATATCATCTTTACTTATTTCACTACCTAAAATTTTAAACATGATTTCTTTGTTGCTACCACCAGGTAATGCATAGTTATTACACTCTGCGTCTAGCATGTTTGCTAATTGTTGTGGATAAGCATATTCGCTTACATTGACTTGATTTTTTGAACCATCTAAACCTGATCCAAAAGTGAAACTATCACCAAAGGATATTATTTTCATTACAATGATAGGGTGTGATCGTCTGGAATTTTGTTTTTGTTTTCACTAACAGAATCTAATTGGCCAGCACCCTTTACTCCCTGTTGCCAAATCATTTTTTCAAATGGATCTTGATTACCTGCAACAACATTGTCCCACCAATCTGAATGTTGTCCTATTATATCTAAGAACCATGCTATCTTATATGCACTTCTAACTCTTTGTTGTTGCATATCAGGGTGTCCAAAGTCATTAGGATCACTTGGATTACCTTCCATATATTTTCTATTCTTGAAAGTATCGTCATCATTATTACCTGTAATGTCTGCTCTATCGTGAATAAATTCTATATCAATTCTTTCAAAAATATCTAACATATAAGCAATATGACTTAACCAAGCATCATTTTGTGCATTCAAACTTAAATGGTCCATAAGTCTGAACCAATCAATAGGCACAATAGGAAATATTGCATAAGGATGCCCTTCGTGATTATCTTTTGGTGCAAGTAATTTAAATTGGCCATCGTATTCTGTTATAACATTGTCCCAATTTTTAGTTTTCATAAGGCCATCATCATTCCAAAACATTAACCATTTGCCATTGGCGTTAGATGCCAATGTGTTTACATAGGTATGTAAATTTTCATATCCTAAAGGCTCAAATATATTTGCTCTACATTCTACCTGATGTTCTTTTAAAATAGGTGCAATATTATCTTTAATGTATTCTTGCACACCTTCATCGTCTGCATCTAATCCTAATAACAACTCTAAACGTTTAGGATTACTAGCATTTTCTATTAAAGTTAATATGCTTTCTTTAAGAACTTCTCTTCTACCTCTACTGGGTAGTAAAATAGAAATTATTGTATCATTATTTGCCATGTGGATTTCCAGTAAATAATTTTCTGATGTTGCCCCTAAATGTGTAATGACCTACGTGATTAAGACCCGTTCTTGGATCTAACCAAACATCACCGTCCATTGCTTGCCAACGTCTACAGAATGTATAATCCTCAGACAAGTAACGTCTACTTTCAGGGTCAATGATTGTATCAAACAGAGAATACATGTACGGCTCAAATTTATTATCAACATTAATATCATTGACGTATTTTAGGTCTGCATACTTCTCAAACATTTTTTCAAATACTTGCCTTTGGATACACATAAAACCAGTACCGGCATCTTTTAGTTTAACTAAATTATCTTTAATTTGTACTTGAGGTGTTTTATTACCGTTATCATCTTGCACAAATTCAAAATTTACAACATAGTTTGAACTGTGGCCTTCGATTGTATCTGCTGTTTCTTCAGGGTTGACTCGTGCCGCTTCTACAATACTGTGCCAGTTTACTGCTTTTTTAGGATATGCACCACACACAATTGGTTTATCATATGCAACCATTCTCAGCATATCTTCTGGATTGAATTCTATATCAGCATCAACAAAAAATAAATGCGTTGCTTCTTTGTTTTCCATAAAGAAACTTACAAGTGTATTTCTACCTCTTGTAATTAAACTTTCATTTGCCAATGTGCTTACGGTATAAGGAATATCATATTTGTTGCAAAGAATTGCCATCCTCATCATGCTTCTAAAATAAGGTTCGCCAATTTGTCCACCATAACAAGGTGTTGCAATAAAAATATGTTTTTGCCTTAACAATCCTACTGGTATTTCAATCTTAGCATCAAGTAGTCGATGCATTACATCATCGTCATTCAGCGGTTGCTTAGGTGGTAATTTTGGTGCTTGTTTTTTAACAGATTTCTTTTTTGCCATTGTGTGTGTATCTCCATAATGTATTTAAGATATTATCTTAGTAGTTTGGCATAAAACTGGTGGAGCCACGGGGACTCGAACCCCGGACCTTCTGGTTGCAAACCAGACGTTCTCCCAACTGAACTATGGCCCCACTGGAGCCACCGGTCAGATTCGAACTGACGACTTGAGGTTTACAAAACCCCTACTCTACCAACTGAGTTACGGTGGCAACTTTTTATTTACATTAAGGGTGGTGTAACCTAGTGATGAATTTGGTTATCTTTCGTTAAATGGTTTTTTGGAAACAAACTCGTTAAGTTTTTCTGCTTCTCTTAACACTTCTTCGGTCGTAGGCATGTCCTCAGGATTCTTTGCCTTCGCTTGAAGAATCTCTTTTGCTTCTTTGACGAGATCCAATCTTATTTCGTATGGTGTCTTTGACATTTTCCTACCTATTTAAATTTATATATGTATTTATCGAATCAAAACAAATCCATTAACTTGTGCTTTAAGTTTGTTTTGATAAATATCGCATAATAATTAAAATAGAGAATGATATGCCAATAAAATTTAAACCATCACAAACAACATTTGTAAAAGGGCAGGGAAGAAAAACTCAGCATTTTTACATTAAAAATACTACGACTGAAGAATTGATTGACTATATTAATAAAGGTCAAAAACCTAAAATAAAACAAAAATGCAGAAATGAACTTACTAGACGTGGTGTTAATTTAGTTTGGAAAACTCCAGAAGATTAATTCCAAAACATTTCAACAAGAAAAGATTCTAAGTCGTACGCCTCTTTTTCCATTAAACTTCTTGCCGCACCATCTGTTATAGGATACTTTTGTTCTCTAATAAGTTGTTTGGCATGTACTAGTTCGTGTGCTAATGTTGTTACTATTTCATTCTCCATATATGGCACATAGTTACCTTGCTCATCGTCAAATCCTTTTGCAAGTTCTATTACAATATTGCAATTATCCCCATAACATCCTCCCATAGTTTGACAGTATTTAGATACTCTAAGTTCAATATCAACCGGCTCTAGCACACTTTTATAAAAGAAATAGTCTAATACATCATAACAAAAGTCTTCAATTTTTCTTTTGTTTCTAAGTTGTCCAGTTATGAATATATGAAACATTACCAATCAAATGTATATGTATTACATTCCTTTAAATTTAATCCTTTAATTTCTTTGTTAATATTATCTTGCAACAATTTTCTATTAGATAATTTTGTTGCTTTGTGTTTTGTTGCTATTGCTGGATAAGTTGATCCAGTTGGTATAATGTTAGGAGTTGCCCAAGGCATGTCAACTACTTTTTTCCACAATGTATTTCTATATAAAACGTCGAACTGATCATAGTTACCTGTTTCACTAGCAAAATGAAATTTTAAAGATTCAAATCCAGTTCTTTTAGATAATGGATTTATATAAACAAAATCTTCAAACTCATTATAAAATAATCTTTTCCATGCAAATGTATTTGTTTTTGCATCACTTCTAGCAAACATACATTTACTATTCTTTTTAATAACAGTTGCATTGTGCATTAATGCTTGGTACATTATTTCTGGTGACATAAAGAAAGGATCACGTATCACATGCATACCATTTAACGACTCTAATAAAATAAATGGTGCTGTGTTAGTAAAATGAAAAGTAGAAACTGTAGGTTGGAAATGACTTACTTCTCCCTCAGTGATAAAAACTGTAGGAATCTCCCCACCTAGTAGAAAAGTGTTATCTTTAAATTGTGAATTTTTTATTGCATACACTTGGGCAGAAATTTGAGGACTTATACTTCTATAGTGTAGTAATAGATTCTCAAGTTCGTATTGAAAAATTTTCTGTAAATCAATCTCTTCAATTGTGAGATCTAAATCTATCTTGTTTGCAAATTCAATTGCGTGGCAAACATCTGTAGGATTGACAACATTGCCTTCCCATAAAAATTTAAAAGTTACAGCATTAGGATTTTTAGTAAATTTTTTTGCTAGATTGGCACTAAATTGACTGTCAAGTCCGCCACTGAGTGCAACTGTTACATTATCAAGTTTAGAAAACTTATCCTCAAATAGTTCTAGTATAGGTTTATCAGTTGGTTCAGTATAAATTTTTGCACCGCCAAACTGATAGTCAACATCTAGTGCTACTGGGTCTCCACATGATATTAGTAGATCTTCCATATATGTTTTATTTCCGAGTCGATTATGATAAATACTTAGTATAAATTTAACCAAACCAATTAATATACTGGAGTAAAATATGGCAAGATATTTAGTAAGCATTAATGCCGCAGATGATACAGCGGCTCAAAGTGCTATTACAACAGCAGGTGGCTCTGTTGAAAGAACTCTAAGTTTTGGATTAACATACGAGATTGAAGCAACGGCAGAACAAGTAGCCGCTATTTCTGGATTAGTTGTTAGCGAAGCAAAGGATACAGCAGTAACCGCAGAATTACAAGGTGCTACATTTACTAGAACACACTTAGATAAATGTATTCACTATTCGGGAGAACGTGCTTGGAATCCTGCAAATACAGGTACTGGTCAAACAGTCTATCTAGTAGATACAGGAATTAATACTTCTCATCAAGAGTTTGCAGGTAAACTTATTGTAAACTTATATAGTAACTTTATGGATAATGACTCCATTGGTAACTTTACTGACGAAGTAGGACATGGAACAATGGTAGCAAGTGTTATCATTGGAGATCAAATAGGTACTGCAAAAGATTGTACATTACAAAATATCAAACTGTTTAATGCAGTAAGTGGTAGTGTTACAGTTGGTGAAATCATTGATGCTCTTGCCGCAATTTTGACTCACCATAATGCTAACGATAACACAAAAGCAAAAGTAGTCTGCTTGCCGTGGACCATACCAAGTAATGCTTTTGTAAATGCAAAAGTACAAGAATTAAATGACAGTAATTTAGTAGTGGTAGCCGCCGCAGGAAATGCTGGAGCAGATGTCAGTACAGTTTCACCAGCAGGTGTTAAAAACATTATTACAGTAGGTTCATTTAATGATTCACTACAGGTAACATCATTTACAAATGCTCCATATAATTCAACTACAGGTTGGATCAACTTTGGTGCAGAAGTAGATTCATTTGCAATTGGTGTAGATGTTCCTGCCGCTGATTATGCCAATGTGTCTAACTATGTAGACGCAACAGGAACTAGTATATCTGCAGGTATTACAGCAGGTATTGTTACACATCATATAGAAAGAAGTCCATCAGAAAATTCAAGTTGGATTAAAGAAGCATACTTAATGGAAGGACATAGTTCTGCTTTATTTGCATTGACATTTGATAATGCAAATGCAAGTGTTGATTATGATGGTGTTTATAAATCAATGGCAACAACCAAAAACGTTGATTCAAGAGTTTTAACTTCAAAAAGATCAGGAAGAATATTAAATGTACAATCAGGTCAAACTGGTACTGTTAATTTAGGAATTAGTGCAGATGCATCAAATATTAGTGTTTTAGCATTTGCTCCCACACCACCATTTATTACAGCAAATGTTTCAACTGGAGAAGTATCAGTAGATGCTACATCAATAGATGCTAACTTGTCACCAGGTGTATATTTGTTTGCAATGAGAGGTGAGGTTGCTAATGCTACATTGGTAGAAGAATACAGTATTGGTATTTACACTAGTGATATTTCAGAACTTTCAGAAAGTGCTAATGTAACATCTTATTACTACGATGATGACAATGATGAGTATGATGAAGTTGTAGAATATCAAACTGCAACACCATTCCAGAAACCATAAACATTTAAAATTATAAAGGAACCGTGTTAAATACTATGACTAACACGGTTTTTTTATGATTATAGATCCTACAACCATTAATAATGTTTACAATCCAATTGGTCCACAGGGCCAATGGATAAAACATAGATGGGGCAAAAGAAACTTTCCACAAATAGATATTAAGTTAGAAAAAGTCATGCACACATTAGATGCAATGAGTGAAGGATTTTTTATATTTAATCATCCTATATACTGTAAAAGTACATTTGGTGATGCAATGCTTTGGGAACACATTACAAGAATTTCTAAAATTGTAGGCAGTAGATTAACTGTAACAACATATGGTATGATAGATGTTAAAGTTGCAGAAACAGTAAAAAGACATCAATCCATGATACATTTTTTTATAGACGGGTACAGAGATGAATGTGGTAGAGTGTTTTTAGGTGCAGAATGGAGTACTATATCTTATGTGTTAAACAAAGTAAGAGAAAATGCTATGGTAGAATTTTTTGTGTACGAACACAATAAACATCAAATACCAAGTATGGTTAGATTTTGTGCCAAAAGAAATATAAAGTTAAAATTTACAACAGGAATATCTAATGATCCAATTGGTTCTTGCATTATAGATCAGCAGGGCAATTGGTTATATGATGTTGTGCCTTATGAACTAGATACAGATATGTTTGAGCCTGAAGTGCATACACATTTAAAAGAAAAATTTAAAAATGCTGAACCTGTAGCATTGCAAAGACATTTAGAAAATTATAACAGTTTAAGAACGTACATCAAAGAAGTTGAAGGCAGATCTTTATTAGATTCACCTATTGTGTCAAATAGTAACAAAGAAGATCTTATTGAAAAATTTAGCAATGATCAAGTAGAATACCATTTAGCACCCACAGGTCATATTACTGAATCTAGTGAAGAATTTTCTATGTTTGTAAACATGCTTTGTGATGATTGGTTATTAGATTCGCCATCTGTTTACAAAATGGATACCAGTAACGAATACATGTTATCTATGCTTTATTATGCACAAAAGTTTGATAAAGATTATTTAAAGAATAGAGAAGTACTTAGTTACTTTACAGAGTCCTAACAGTAATTGCACCTTTCATCACCGGATGACCACAACTTGCAATACTGGACATTTCTCTTACAATAGGTTTCCCACCAACTAATACAGTTGGATTACCGCTCATTATA
>MDSZ01264373.1_pt1 | contig 13446 bp, 13 predicted proteins | sample 811201 | NCBI WGS metagenome assembly MDSZ01 (sample SAMN05326647, study PRJNA326480) | marine metagenome | isolation source: seawater | place: Indian Ocean: North | collected 2010
GCGAATGGCTGGGCTGTCGAGGCCCGCGTCTATGCCGAGGACCCGGCCCGCGGCTTCCTTCCCTCCATCGGTCAGCTGCTGCGCTATCGCGAGCCCGCGGGTGAAGGCGTGCGGGTGGATTCCGGCGTTGACGAGGGCGGCGAAATCTCGATGTATTACGACCCGATGATCGCCAAGCTTGTGGCGCATGCGCCGACCCGCGAGGCGGCCATCGACAGGCTGCATCTGGCGCTTGATCATTACGAGATCGACGGCATCACCAGCAACCGCCAGTTCCTGTCGGCGGTTCTGGAGAATGGGTCGTTCCGCAGCGGGGACCTGACCACTGGCTTTATCGAAGCGGAATTTGACGGTGATTTCCTGGCCGAGCCGCCAGCGGACGGCGCTGCCGGGCTCGTGGCGCTTGGCACCGCGGTCGTCGCGCTGCAGATGGATGAACGCCATGCCGGCGATCCGGATACCGCCTTTGTCGTGATCGACCAGACCGGCACGCGCTGGATGGTAGAGTTCGGGCATCTTGACACGCTCTCCGCCGCCACGAAGGTCGATGGCAGGGGCTACACCCTTGCCGGCCGGCTGCAGGCTCCGGTGCATCTGTTCGACGGCACCGTCAATGAAGAACCCGTGGCGGTGCAGATCCGCCAGTCCGGCCACAAGGTCGTGCTGACACGCGGCGCGGCCCGCCTCGCGCTGACGGTGCTTCCGGCGCGGTTCGAGCCGTTGCTGGACCATATGCCGGCCGCCGCCGAGGGCGCGGGTGCCGAGGAGATCATCGCGCCGATGCCCGGGCAGATCACCCGCCTTCTTGTCGATGTCGGCGACGAGGTTGTCGAAGGGCAGGACGTCGCCATCATCGAGGCGATGAAGATGGAGAACGTGCTGTCGGCCGAAGCGCGCGGCACGGTTCGCGACATCGCCGTGAAGATCGGCGACAATCTGAATGTCGACGATCTGATCATGGCGCTTGACATGGCTGATGAGAATTAGGCCTCAGCCGGTTACGGAACGGTCCAGAACCTGTTCGGCAAGCGTGGCGATATAGGCCGCGCCGGGGCCTAGGATGGCATCGTTGAAGTCATAATCGCTGGCGTGAAGCCGGCGTGCCGCTGCCCCCTCGGTGCCGTTGCCGATCAGCATGAAACATCCCGGCACGGCGCGCGCCATATGCGCGAAATCCTCGGAAAACAGCTTTGGGTCGCAGGCCGGGTTGACCCGGTCCGCGCCGGCGACGCTGATGGCCGCGCCGACCGCCGCGCCGACCGACTCATGGTCGTTGCGAAGCGTCGGGAAGACGGTGTCATAGCTGACCGAAATATCAACCCCGTGAGTGGCGGCAATGCCGGCGCAGATGCGCCGCATGGCGGCCTAGATCCCGGCGTTGGTGTCATCGCCGAGCGCGCGGGCATCCCCTTTCAGCACAGCGCGTCCCGCCAGCACGTTGCGCCGTCCGTCGGTGATGAATTCGGTGACCGAGACAACGCCGTTGCGCGCCGGATCGAGATTGCGCGAGACGATCCCCTGAAGCGCGGTGACAAGCTGCGCGCCGACAAGGATGGCATCAACGCCCATATGCGGCAGCGCAGCATGGCCGCCCTGCGCGGTGATGGTGATCTCGAACAGGCTTTCACTGGCGGTGATGGCCCCGCTTCGGGTAGCGAAGCTACCGGCAGGCATCCCCGGAATATTGTGCATGGCGAACACCCGATCGACGGCGAACTGGGTGAACAGCCCGTCCCTGATCATCGCCGCCGCGCCAAGCCCATGTTCCTCATTCGGCTGGAAGATGAAGATGACGCGGCCGTTGAAATCGCCATGGCGCGCCAGATGCGCCGCCGCCCCCAGAAGCATGCTGGTATGGCCGTCATGGCCGCATGCATGCATCACGCCGTCATGCGCTGACCGCCATTCCGGCCGTCCCGTCTCGGTGATCGGAAGCGCGTCCATATCGGCGCGAAAGCCGATGCTGGCCGACCCGTTGCCGCGCTGCAGCACCCCGACAACACCGGTGCCGCCGATGCCGGTGTGAACCTCGAGGCCGAATTCCCGGAGCAGTTCGGCGATGCGCGCCGATGTCCGGTGCTCGTCAAATCCCAGTTCGGGACGGCGGTGGAAATCATGCCGCCAGCCTGTCATCTCATCGACAAGCTCCGGCGTGATCTTCGCGGCTGTCATGCGGCATCCTCGCGGATCATCTCGGCTGCCTTTTCCGCGATCATGATGGTCGGGGCGTTGGTGTTGCCCGACACCAGCGCCGGCATGATCGAGGCATCGACAATCCGAAGCCCGTCGATGCCGTGGACGCGAAGCCGCTGGTCCACCACATCACCCTGGTCCGGCGACGGGCCCATGCGGCATGTGGAGACCGGATGATAGAGGGTCACGCCGGTGGCACGGGCATAATCCAGAAGGGCGCCGTTGTCATCCGTATCCGGTCCCGGCGTGATCTCATGCATGACATGCGGGGCCATGATGTCGCTCTGCATGATCTGGCGGGCGATCTTCATGCCGGCGACATGGACACGGCAATCCTCGTCGGTGGACAGGTAATTCGGCTGAATCAGCGGGGCTGCCATCGGGTCCGGTCCGGCGATATGCACCGTCCCGCGGCTTTCCGGGCGAAGCTGGCACGGGCCGAAAGTGATTCCGGGAAAGGTGTCGAACTTGCGCTTTTCCGGATTGGCGAAGCTGGCATTGGCGATGTGGTACTGGATGTCGGGACCTGCCAGGCCGTCGCGGCTTCGCACAAACCCGGCCAGCATGCCGGCCGGCATTGACAGAACCCCGCGGCGGGTGAACAGATAGCGCAGAATCTCCAAGCCAAGTGGAATTCCATGCGCCTTCTTGTTGATCGAGATGTCCGAGGTGAGCCGCCAGGACAGGCGGGAAATATAATGGTCTTGCAGATTCTCGCCGACACCGGCAAGGCCGTGTTTCACTGCGACGCCATGCGATGCCAGATTGTCAGGATTGCCGATTCCCGACAGCTCCAGGACTTGCGGTGACTGGATGGCCCCAGCGGACAGGATCACCTCCCGTCCGGCTGTCGCCTGCTGGGTGTGGCCGTGCCGCTGGAAGGTGACGCCGGTGGCGCGCTGGGCCCCGCCGGCCGCGCCCTCCAGCACCAGCCCGGTGACATGCGCATGGGTGATCACGCGCAGGTTGGGACGCCGCCGCGCGGCTTCCAGATAGGCCTTCTTCGCCGAATACCGCATGCCGTTCTTCTGCGTGACCTGATAGGTGGCGAATCCCTCCTGGCTGGCACCGTTATAGTCGGGGTTGTGCGGATAGCCGCAGCTATCCGCCGCCTTGATCAGCAGGTCCAGCGCCGGATAGCCGTTGCGAAGCCCGCTGACATTCAGCGGCCCGCCCCTGGCGTGGAATTCGTCATCCTCGCCGGCGAACTCGCAATGTTCGGCCTTGCGGAAATAGGGAAGGACGTCGCGGTAACTCCATCCCAGATTGCCGCGCTGCGCCCAGCCGTCGTAATCAGCGGCCTGGCCGCGCACATAGAGCATGGCGTTGATCGCCGAGGATCCGCCAAGAACCTTGCCTCGCGGCTGCTTGATGCGGCGGTTGCCGCTTGCCGGGTCGGGTTCCGTCTCGAACATCCAGTTGATCGACGGGTTGACCATGGTCTTGATATAGCCGGCCGGAATGTGGATGAGAGGATTGCGGTCCTCGCCACCAGCCTCGAGAAGAATGACCGAACAGGAGGGGTTTTCGCTGAGCCGCGCCGCCAGCACGCAGCCTGCTGATCCGCCACCGATGATAATGTAATCTGCCTTCATGATCCGTTGACTGTGCCGTGTCGTCCGGCAGGGGGCAACCACAAACCACCGGCAGGAACGCGGGGGCTTCCTGCGGGTTGTCTTTGGGCGTAGGCTCGGACGCGACAGGGGCCTTGTCGGGCATCCCGTCTTGTTCGCCAAGTCGTCTTTCGACACCCTTTCAGGCCCCGGTATTTCATCCATGGACATGACCCTTGTCTTTCTTCTGGCCGCGGGCCTCAGCGGCGGTTTTGTGAACGGGCTCGCCGGGTTCGGCACGGCGCTGTTCTCGCTTGGCTGGCTTCTTCAGGTGATGCCGCCGCAGGAGGCGGTCGCCATCGCGCTTGTCTGCAGCCTTGCCACCGGCGTGCCCGGGGTCTGGCAGGTTCGGCGCAGCATTGACCGACGACGGCTGGCCCTGTTCACCATTCCGGCGCTTGCCGGGATTCCGCTCGGGCTGATTCTTCTGGGGCTGATCGACAAGCGGATCCTGTCGGTCCTTGTCGGGGGGATGCTGCTCCTCTATGGCGGCTATTTCGCCTTCCGGCGCACGCTTCCCGCGATCGAGGGGCGCTGGACGCTGGTCGAGGCCGGGATCGGCTTTGTCGGCGGGGTTCTGGGGGCGATGGCCGGGCTCTCCGGGGCCCTGCCGTCGATGTGGCTGGCCTTGCGGCCCTGGCCGAAGGCGGTGCAGCGCGGCATCATGCAGCCTTTCAGCATGATCATTCTGATGGTGGCGACCCTGCTTCTGGCATTCGACGGCATCTTCTCGCCCGTGGTCATTCGCAACCTGCTGCTGACCCTGCCGACAAGCCTTGTCGGGGCGGTCGTCGGGCTGTGGCTGTTCCGGCGGATGCCCGACAGCCTGTATCCGCGTGTGTTGATCGGGCTTATGCTGGTCTCCGGCGGGGCGCTTCTGCTTCGCACGATTCTATCCGGGGCCGGCTAGGGACCGGCCCGGGGACTGACCAAGGGAATTGACCAGGGGGAGGGGGAGGGCGATGACAGGCCAGATCATTTCACCCGACGGGCTGGCCCGCTGCTTTGGCAACCGCGCCGGGCAGGATGCGCTGGCGCATTACCATGACACCGAATGGGGTGTGCCGGTGCATGATGACAGGCATCTGTTCGAGATGCTGACGCTGGAAGGCGCGCAGGCGGGCCTCAGCTGGGAAATGGTGCTGAAGAAACGGGCCGGCTACAGGGCGGTCTTCCATGATTTCGATCTTCACCGTGTCGCCGCCATGACGGATGACGAGCTGGAGGCGCTCCGCGACAATCCGGGAATCGTCCGCAACCGGCTGAAGATTTACAGCACCCGCGGAAATGCCAACGCCATTCTTGCCGTGCGGCAGTCTCATGGCAGTTTCGATTCCTATCTCTGGGGGTTTGTCGATGGCCGCCCGCAGGTCAACCACTTCGCCACCCATGCCGAGGTGCCCGCCTCGACCGCGCTCAGCGACAGGCTGTCAAAGGACATGAAACGCGTGGGTCCCGCTTTGTCGGCAGCACCATCATCTATGCCTTCATGCAGGGGATCGGCATGGTCGACGACCATGTCGCCGGGTGCTGGCGGCGGAGCGGGGCCGATGCCATGCGTCCGCCGGAAGGATGAACCATGCGGCGCACGGCTAGTCAAGGAGCGGTCTGAACAGCTTCACAATGAACATCAGCGTGAAATATCCACCATTTATGCCAAGCACGAATGACACCATCATGGTTATGCTGAACGGCAGGTCGTCATTGAACATGTTTCGAAAGAAGTTGCGCCCAAGGACAATCGAAAGTTCTAGAAACATCACAGTGATCAGCGCGGCGTTGAACAGCATGAAGGTCATTGCGTCGCGCGACAGAACAGCAACACCGATCAGCACCGAGGCGCTGCCATAGATACCGCCAACCGGAAGCAGCTGGTAAAGGTGCCTGCACCATGCTGTAGGCAGGAACCAGGGGGTGGAGCCATATGCGCGGTGGGCATAGGCCACCGCTGCGATCAGAAGGGCATGTATGCCCCCCACAGTCATCAGGTGCGGGCTGTATGATGCGAGAAGGGGTTCCATTGGTAATGCCTGGCTTTCCAAAAAGAGATAGGTTTGAGTGGTCTAGTCAGTCTTTCCCTGTGATTCCTGTTTTATGGAGAGCCAAGCATGTTCAATCTCAAACTCACCACCCCGTGGGGTCTTTTACTCCTGATCGCCATCGTGGCGACCGCCATCCATCTGCAGCCAGCCGGTCTCGAGGCCGACGAGCCTGTCCATCGCGAGATGATCGCCACCACAGACAAGGCCGTGTGGCACCTCAAGGATGGACAGCTTCGCTATTGTATCATCCGATCCTCGGAAATCTTCTGTATCGAGGAGACGAAATGATACCGCGCCATCGACAGGGCCTTTGGTGTCAAACGACCCCATAGGTCCTGTCACGCAGAAACTGGGTGACAGCCTTTCGGTTGCCAAGCGCCCTCAATTCGTCGGCATGAACAGGGTGGCGCATCGTCAGCGACACCGTGCTTCCCATGAGCTTGCAGATCTCGCGGAACATCAGCGAATAGGCAAGCGTCAGGCTGATCTTGCGCGCCGCCTGGAAGAGAAGAGAGTTCTGCCCGTCAAACAGGAAGGGCACGGTCACCGTGTCCGACTGTGTCGCGAGCTTCGCGGCGAAGGTCTTCCATTCCTTGTCAAAGGCGTCACCAACCAGCTTCGGCGCCAGCGAAATGGCGCCAGCCGGGAAGATGATCACCGCGCCGCCGTCGCGCAGATAGGCGGCAGCCTCCTGACGGGTCTCGATATTGGTGGCAAGCGCCGTCTCTGTCTCGTCGAAATCAATCGGCAAAATCTTGTCCATGGTGGCCGGCGCCTGTTTCAGCACACGATGGGTGATGATCTTGTAGTCCGACCTGATCTCGGCCATCAGCGCACAGAGAACCAGACCGTCAATCACGCCATAGGGATGATTGGCGACCACCAGCGTCGGACCGCTTCGCGGAATGATGGCACCAGCTTCGCGACGCAGGTCGATATCGATGTCGAGCTTGTCGAGTGCGTCGGACCAGAATCCGGCATGTGGACGATCCTCCTCCACATAGTCAAAATAGAGCTTGCGGATTTTCGGCTGCCCGCTGAAGCGTTCGATCGACCGAATCAGCGAGTTGGAGATCGGTCCAAGCTCGCCGTCTGCGAAGGTGAATATGGGGTGTGTGGTTTGCGTGGTCTGCATTCCATACGGTCCTGCGAATCTCGATTGCAACGGCAATATCACTGTTTTGCGACGGTGATGTTACATCAGTTTCACCGCCATCGCGGCGAATTGATGGCATTTTTCAGGAAAAATGGGGAGGGGCTTTTGCCGCCGTTGCCACACCATCTTGGACGGATGACCCAAAGAACCGCCCGAAAACGGGCGCATACACCCGGTCAAAAAACACCTAATAGTAGTGAATCAAATTAAATTCTGTGCTGAATGAGAGTAACCAGATGCGCAATTCGGTATTCTATGCACCATTTTTCAAGTCATTGAAAACGTGAAGATTAATGAAAATCCACAAGAATTGACGGCTGAATCTTGCTGAAATGATAAAACTGTTTTTCATTTAATAACCAATTGATATTGAATGATAAAAAGGTGGTTTGCCAAGCTTTCCCTAAAATCCGCCCGTTAGCAATTGCGCCATGCCGCTGTGACTACATACAGTGGCAGCGTGACGGGTGGGTCATATTGTCGCGAAAGCACAGGTGGCTCGTCCGTACCTTTTCGTTAACGGAGGTAAAATTATGAAACTCTCAATGGGTACGGCGATGAAAGGCATGCTGGTAGCAGCTGGACTCGCCACTCTCCCATCTGTCGCAAATGCCGCGACGACGATGCTTGCCGCTACAGATTATGTGGGCATCTCGTTCTGGACCATTTCGATGGCGATGATGGCGGCCGCGATCTTCTTCCTGATGGAAGCTGGCCGTTTGCCTGGCAAGTGGAAGACAGCTATGACGATCGGCGCACTCGTGCAGATCGTTGCAGCCGTTCACTATTTCTACATGCGCGATGTATGGGTCACAACCGGCGACACGCCGACTGTCTACAGATATGTCGACTGGCTGATCACCGTTCCGCTTCAGATGGTTGAATTCTACTTCATCCTGGCTGCAGTGGCCGTTGTCAGCGCCGGTATCTTCTGGCGTCTGATGGTTGGTTCGCTTGTCATGCTCGTCGCCGGTTACCTTGGCGAAGCAGGGCTTGTGAACGCATGGCTTGGCTTCGTGGTCGGCATGGCAGGATGGGCATACATTCTGTATGAGATCTTTGCTGGTGAAGCAGGCAAGGTATCCGCGGAATCCGCTCCGGAGGCAGTCCAGAAGTCGTTTGGCACGATGCGTATGATCGTGACCGTCGGCTGGGCAATTTATCCGCTTGGCTACTTCCTTGGTTACCTGAACGGTGCTGCCGACGCAGTCACCCTGAACGTGATCTACAACGTTGCTGACGTTGTGAACAAGATCGCGTTCGTCGGCGTGATCTGGGCAGCTGCCAACGCAGAAACCGCCAAGGCGTAACTGACCTAAAGTTGCGGGGCAGCGCCTGTCGCTGCCCCCTTCCCCCAAGGATTCATTTACTGATTTTATCCTTTTGATGATCCGAACTGCGTGGAAAGAACAAAGCCGGGGCCTATGACCAATCTCTCCACACCATCGAGCGAAATTCTTCGAGACGCCAGAAACGGCGGGGCCATTTCGCCTTCGACGTCGGAAATCATCCATGACTTCATCATTGAGCGTATGCCGCAGTTGGGCCAGCCCCTGGCGGAGGCGGCAGCCCATCACTTCGCTGCGCCGGGCAAAATGCTTCGGGCGAAGATGGCGCTCAGTGCCGCCGACCTTCTGAAGGTCGACCGGCCGGCGACCCTGCACTGGGCGGCGGCGATCGAGGTGCTTCACAACGCGTCGCTGATCCATGACGATATCTGCGATGGCGACAGGCTGCGCCGCGGTCGTCCGGCGGTCTGGTCGCAGTTTGGGCGTGATGTCGCGCTGACGCTTGGCGACTGGCTTGTGGCGCTGTCTTTCGAGCTTGCCGCCGAGGCGGCGCAGCGCGCGCACACTCCGATGCTGGTGAAGATCCTTGCCACCCACATGAAGACAACCACGCTTGGCGAGGCACGTGAATTCGATCTGCAGCCGGTCACCGACTGGCAGCATTATCTTCAGGGGGCCGGCGACAAGACAGCGCCGCTGCTGACAGCGCCGATCGAGGGTGTGGCGACCATGGCGCTTCACGGCGGCGCGGCACCGACCATCGGCGCCTGTTTCCGCGCCCTTGGCAACGCCTATCAGATCGGCAATGACATTCTGAATTTCTCCGGCCGCGACGGGGCTGATACCTGTGGGTCGGACCTTGGCAGGCGCGCCCCGAATGGCGTCGTCGTGCTGTTCCGGGATTATCTGGACGAAACCCGGCGCGCCGCCTTTGACGACTGGTACTGCAGCGGCGGCGATGACGGTTTCAAGGAGTGGCTTGCCGCACTTTGTTCCTCACGGGCGCCGGCCGAAGCCGCGCGCCGGATGAATGTGATGCTGGATGACGCCAGCCGCCACGCCGAAACCCTCCCCGCCGAGCTTGCCGCGGTCATCACGCCTATACAGCAGCTTCTCCAGCAGGTATGCCTGAAGTCAGTGGCTTCTCTGAAACAGGTCTGACGCACCAGATATGAATCCGGCCCCCACGGCGTCTAAGTCCCGCGTGGACACATCATCCGACATAACCAGTGACGTTCTCGTCATCGGTGCCGGGTTTGGCGGCATCGCCGCGGCGCTCAGGATGCGCGCCCGCGGCTATTCGGTAACCCTTGTCGACAGGCTGCATGCCATCGGCGGGCGCGCCCAGGTGTTCGAGCGCGGCGGTTTTCGCCATGATGCCGGCCCCACCGTGATCACCGCGCCCTTCCTGTTTGACGAGCTGTTCGAATTGTTCGGCGAGCGCCGCGAGGACCATCTGGACTTCCGGCCGCTCGACCCCTGGTACCGGTTCCATTTTCATGACGGCAGCCAGTTCGACTACCGCGCCACTGTCGAGGACACGAATGACGAGATCAGGCGGTTTTCGCCGCGTGATGTGGCGGGCTATGCCGGGCTTCTGGAAACATCGCGGCAAATCTTCGAGGTCGGGTTCGAGAAGCTTGCCGACAAGCCGTTCACCCGCTTCATGACGATGATGGCGCAGGTGCCGTCATTGCTGCGGCTTCGCAGCTACCATACGGTCGCCGGGCTGGTGAACAGGCATATCCGGCATCCGCTTCTGCGCCAGGCCTTCTCGATCCATCCGCTTCTTGTCGGCGGCAATCCCTTCACCACCACCTCGATCTATACGCTGATCCATTATCTGGAACGGCGCTGGGGCGTGTATTTCTGCATGGGCGGCACAGGCAAGCTGGTGGAAGAGCTTCACCGGCTTCTCGAGCGCGCCGGGGTGGCTGTCGAGCTTGGCGTCGATATCGAACGCATCACCATGAAAGGCGGGATTGCCACGGGTGCCATGGCCATGGATGGCCGGCAGTTTGCCGCCGAGCGGGTGATCTGCAACGGCGATCCGCCAACGGTCTATCAGCAGATGCTTCCCGGCGAGACCCGTTCCAAGCGCGCCATCCCCGAGGCCGCCACGAAATATTCGATGGGGCTCTATGTGCTGTTTTTCGGCACCAGGAGGCGTTATCCCGATGTGGCGCACCACACCATCTGGATGGGGCCGCGCTATCGCGAACTGCTGACGGATATCTTCGACAGGAAGATTCTGGCGGATGATTTCTCGCTCTATCTTCACCGGCCGACCGCCACCGACGAAAGTTTCGCCCCGCAGGGGTGCGACAGCTTCTATGTGCTGTGCCCGGTGCCGAACCTTCTCGGCGATGTCGACTGGCAGGCCGAGGGGCCGAAGCTTCGCGACCGCATCGTCGCCGCGCTGGGCAAGACCATCATGCCTGGCCTCGGCGAGGTGATCAGCGATGATTTCTGGATGACGCCCGAGGATTTCAAGCGTGATTACCGGTCAATGCACGGGGCCGGGTTCTCTATCGCGCCGATCTTCACGCAATCGGCCTGGTTCCGGTATCACAACCGTGACCCGCATATCCCGAACCTCTATTTCTCGGCCGCCGGGGCGCATCCCGGCGCGGGGATGCCAGGCGTGCTGTGTTCTGCTAAGGTTGTCGAACGACTGATCGAAGAGGAAAATCAGGCAGTCGCCGCCAGCGGGAGGCTGGCGCGTCCGGCCTGACGGCGGGAGCCGGCACCGATGTCGAACGAAGAACTGACATCCGAACAATCGCTTGCCGCCAACGGCAAAAGCTTTCACTGGGCGCGGCGGTTTCTTGGTCATCACATGGGAGGCGAGGCGGCCTCTCTCTATGCCTTCTGCCGGCTTCTGGACGACATGGCCGATGGTGACATCGAGAATGGCCCGGCGCGTCTCGCCGCGATCCGCGCCGATCTTCTTGCCGGCCGGCAGGGGGATGACCCGGCCTTTCGCACCTTTCTGCCGCTGATGCGGGAAAAGCGCTTCCCACCGGACGTTCTGGTGGCGCTGATCGACGGGCTTCTCGAGGATCAGGCCGAAGAGGTGGCGCTGGCCGACGAGGCGGCCCTGCTGCGCTATGCCTACCGTGTGGCGGGAACGGTCGGGCTGCTGATGTGCCATGTTCTGGATTGCCATGCGCCGGCTGCGCGGGCGCATGCCATAGATCTTGGAATCGCCATGCAGCTGACCAATATCGCCCGCGACGTGCTTGAGGATGCCGGCATGAACCGTCGCTACATCCCGGCCGACTGGGTCGGCGGGGCGGGGCCGGCGGACATCCGCGCCGCGGCACAGGCCCCCGGCAGCCCGCTATGCCGCGATGTGACGGATGCCGTCGGCCGGCTTCTCGATCTTGCGGAGTCCTTCTATGCCAGCGGGGCGATAGGATATCGCTACCTGCCTATGCGGGCGCATCTTGCCATCGCCGTGGCGGCGCGCGTCTATCGGCAGATCGGAATCCAGCTTCGCGAACATGATCTGGCCTGGCATGACGGCCGCCAGGTCACGAGCAAAGTCACAAAGCTTCGCTGTTCGCTTCTGGCGCTGGCAAGTTTCCGTCACCGCATGGGCGCTCCGGATGCGGGCCATGACCGCAGGCTTCATGTCGCGCTGCGGGGGCTTCCCTATGTCGCCTGAAGCGCGAAGACAAAAGGTTCGGATCCTTGGCGACGGGTGCGCCGCGCTTTCACTGGCGGCGCGGGCGGACGAGCTGACGGCGCATGACATCCATCTTGTCAGGCCTGATGGCGCGCCGCCGGAAACTGACCATATCTGGGGATTCTGGGATGCTCCCGGCCTGAAGGTGGCAAGCCGGATGGCGCGCGCGAAATGGCACCGCTGGTCCATCGTTACAGAGGGGGGCGAGGCGCTGATGCTGTCGGCGACACGCCCCTACGCCGCGCTTCATCGCCGTGACTGGACCGGCCATTGCCGGGATGCGGCGGCGCGCGGCGGCGTCACGATCGACACAGGCGGTTCGGCGGTGGATGATGCCGACCAGATCTTCGACAGCCGTCCGCCGCCTGTTCCGGGCGGCCTGATGCTGCAGCATTTCCTGGGGCTGGAGGTGCGAAGCGCGCATGCCGTGTTCGACCCCTCTACAGCCATCCTTATGGATTTTCGGGTGGACCAGTCGCGCGGCATGCATTTCATCTATCTGCTGCCCTTCTCGGCAACCGAGGCGCTTGTCGAATCCACCCTGTTCACGCCGTCCGTCTGCCCGGATGATTTCTATCACCGGGCCATCACAGGCTATCTGGATAAATGCTACGGGCTGACCGATTTCGAGACGGTTCGCACCGAGCGGGGGGTGATCCCGCTTGGGACGCTGCCGCGACGCGACCCGGCCATTCCCGGAATCGGCGGCAATGGCGGGGCGATCAGGCCGTCAAGCGGCTATGCCTTTCCCTTCATCCAGAAGCAGATCGACCTGGCGATCGCCGCCGAGCGCAGCAGCGGGACGCTTGGTTTCCAGGTGCCGCACCGCAAGATTGATCTGTGGATGGATGCCGTTCTGCTGACCGTGTTGCGCCATTGGCCGGAGCGTGCGCCGGAGCTGTTCCTGCGGATGGGACGCGCCCTTGATGGCGACGAGTTTGCCCGCTTCCTTGGTGGCGAGGCTGACTGGCCGCTTCGCCTGAAGGTGGTCATGGCGATGCCGAAATGGCCTTTTCTCCGCGGACTGGTGCGGATGCTTGGCGGCACCTCCCGCCGGCCGGTGGCGGAGGCGGCGTGATGGAGATGCTCGCGGCGATCGGGATGATGGCGCCCATCGACCTTGCGGCGCTTGCCGCGGTGGTGCTGATCGGCCTTCCGCACGGCGCGCTTGACGGGGCCATCGCCATTCATCTCGGCCTTGCCAGGCGTGCGGTATCATTCCTGTCCTTCCTGCTTCTCTATGTCGGCATGTCGGCGCTTGTCGTCGGGGCCTGGCTGCTGGCGCCGACGGCCTGCCTGTTCGCATTTCTGATCATCAGCCTGCTGCATTTCGGGGCAGGCGACGCGCGCCATGGCACAGGCTGGCTTCGCAGCGCCGAGGTCATTGCGCATGGCGGGCTTGTCATTGCCGGAGTCAGCCAGATGCACCGGCCGGAAGTTGATGTCATCTTCGGCTATCTGA
>MDSZ01007361.1_pt1 | contig 13444 bp, 11 predicted proteins | sample 811201 | NCBI WGS metagenome assembly MDSZ01 (sample SAMN05326647, study PRJNA326480) | marine metagenome | isolation source: seawater | place: Indian Ocean: North | collected 2010
CAGCTTCCTGCTTTGTTACTGACATGTGAAAAGTCATTTGTGTTTAAGTGTACTATCATCAATTCAAGAATATCGCACCAGCATTAATATCTACAGCACCACCACCGTTGATTTGTGTTTGTACGGTAGTGTTAATCTGCATAGTGCCAGTGGTACTAATTTTGTATTCATTATTATCAAGAGAAGTGTCCATTCCATCGAATGCACCGCCTTCTATACATTCTAACGCACTGCCTTTAACAGTGGTCTTATATTTAGCACCGATTTCGGTGAATTTGTTCCCGTCAACCTTCTCGTAACTACATTTGTTAGCTTCGGTACGGATATCACCCTCGCTCCTTACAGAGAAAGTTGCGGCTTCTTTTTGTATATTAACTTCATAATTACCCTTAACATCCTCCTTAATGGAGCCACCTTCAGTCAAATCATTATATAAGAATACAGTTTTATTCTCATAAGAATTAGACTTTAATTTCATCTGATTCTTAGCTTCTATACTCAAATTCTCTTTAGATAATACAGTATAGACACCACCAACTGTTAAATTGTAGTTTTTATCAACTGTATCAAATCTATCACCTTGCACTTTAGTGTGCAAATCACCCTCAACAACTAGATGAGCATCTCCAATTACCTGGATAACCAACCTATCAGATTTAATATCTGTGCCTATTTTAAGCACCATATTATGATCACATAGATGTATCTCATCACCTAATACCTTAACTGTGGTATTATTTTTCTCATCCATGTCATAGAAATTACCAAGAGCATGGATCATCCTCCACCGTTCACCACCCTTGGTATTATTCCTTTCAAACATATGACCAGCAGAAGTTGCCTCAACAAAATTGAGGGGCCACTTTACTTTATTCTTAGGTGTATTGTTAGAGGTTTCGCTACCTCCTGAGAAAAGTGTCATTATGTTTGAATTTCGGGATGGCCAACGCAGTCTATGTATGTCTTAAGCTCTAAGACACCACTTGCGATGAGTTCTTTAGGTCCAGTGTAAGTATAATTAACAATCAACTCAGCACCAGATCCTTTTCCTTGCTTATCCTTAACTTTAGGAGTAACAAATCCAAGGACTTTCTTTGTGATTTTTGGTTCTACTAGTCTACCCTTGGAATCTACACTAATAGTACCAATCTCCTTCTCCTTCTCACCAGATCCAATTGTAATAACTGGTTCAACATAATCTCTACCAACATTAATTGGTTTTACCTCAGCAACACTAGGAATAAGGTCACCACACTGTGCCCAAACTGCCTTAGCATTCATTGGAACCACTAATTTAGGATACTTTCTATCAAAATTAAGAAGGAATTGATGACCACTTACAGTTTCTAATGTTATTCCACTCTCCAGATTAGTAACCCATGTTGGATCAATAGTACCAATCATTACCATATCTTCATTCCAATCAACATCAATTACCTGCATTACATCAGGTTTAGTAGGATCTGAAGAAAGTCGTAGATAGTCTCCATCATTTAAATGCTGTACAAGTCCAGCCTTAGGTACTTCAACAACATACTGTTCTTTTGGACAATATATTTCAGCAGGATCAAATCCATAACCAATACCAGGAGTCAATACATCAATAGATTGTAACTGACCATCTTTAATGTTAGCTTTAAAGGTAGCACCACCACCTTCAGGCTCATTACATGTAAACACGGCTCTGACTTTTGCTTCAAGTGAAACACCACTTCCTTTCTTATGAATGAATGTACCAACAGCAGAACCAATACTATCAATAATAGGCAGTGCCTTAATTGGACTGGTAGATTGTAGGTTATCCCATACCATTTCAGGGAAGCATGGTTTCTTATTCAAGATACTATTATTACAATTTACAGTACTTGACTGTATTTTACCATTACTATCATAGAAATTCAATCCCTCAAATTTCTCTAATGGTCCTCTTGTATCAAAATCCTTAGCAGTTATACCAGTTGCAATACCTGCTGGAGAAGAAAGATCTACTAATGCACCAGTGTTTACATTGAATACTTTCTGTACACCAGTTAGACTATTATGTTCTAAGTATGGAACAAAACCACCTTTAGGTTTACCATCACCAATAACGGCTCCACCATTAGGTGGCTTAACTGGATACTGTGCTTCTTGTTTTGCTTTAGCATCATTACCTTTTGCAACAGCACCATGACAAGTCTCAAATACTGAAGCACCAATAGCACAAGATAGTTCTCCATCACAGAATAGATCAAGCATACTCATGATATCACGAAGTAAACCTTGTATCTTAGCAGCAGCACCTTTAATAGCACCCATTACACCTTTAAGCATACTTAATGCTGATTTGATCTTATCCATCAACGCACCAAGAAGATCACCAATAAGATCTTGTATTAAACAAAGTGCTGTATCAAGTATATTTTCTAGCAAATCACTGAGCATACCTTTTATAAAGTCAAGCAACTCATCCAAGAGTTGTTTGAATAAACAAGATACTAAACCACCAACATCCTTAAGTTGTTTCTTAACTGCATTATCTAAGTCTGGATCTGGTACATTAATCTTATCAAGACCATCCCGTACAAGATTATTCACCTCCTCCATCACAACACCTTTTATATTGGCTGTGATGCCATTCATCTTGGATTGAATCCTATTTGCAGTACTGGTTATCCTCTCTTCAAGATCAACAACCCTCCCATTTACCTTATCAATATACTGTCCTATAGCATTTTGTTCAATACCACGACCGAATTTCATGAACTCAGCAAGTGGACCTTCTAACTTAGTAGCAAGTTCTTGATCACACTTACCATTTCCAACTTCAACTGTGACACATTTCTGCTCATCAGCCTTGGTCATATTTTCAGAACTTGGCTCTTTTGGTGGTAGTGGATTCGCACTACTTACTGTACCTTCAGAACTTGTTTCATTAGCAGGTGCTGCTACTGTATTACCAGTTTCTTCATCTTCAGCAACAGTGTCACCAGTATTAGGAACACTACTACCCTGTCCACCATGTGCATTAGGTTTATAGTCTCTTGCGACTAATTGTGCAAATGGCTTTGGTTCTCCATCCTCCCCTTCAGGTGGTTCTGTAGCATATCCACCTTGAGGATTCTCATCACCAATAGACCCCATAACAATAGGTATCTGTGATGCTGAACCATCCATAAAGAATCCAATCACCCAAGAATTAACTTGAAGCTGATGCAGACTACCAATGCCAGATCTCTGTGCAGTGGTAACTGGCATTGATACCATAGACCAAGGAAGATCTTTTGTTGGGAGTTCAGCTTTCTTTGGATTATGATATCCTAAAATTCTAACCTTTACTTTATTAGAGAAATCTGGATCCTTATTATCTCCACCATTATTCTCTACCTGGCCAACCCACCAGTTAAAACCATCCTTACCAATAAAATTAGCAGTTGCTTCTAACATCATTCAATACCTGGACTATCAGTATATAATGTAAGTTTCGTTTGCATTTGATCACTAGAGGTTTTCCACTCTCTTTCTACCCTACCAACTACATACTTACCACTATTCTGAGTATCTAATTTGGTGTCTCTACCACCTTTGTATGATTGTAATTCTACCACATTACCTACCTTATGACTAAGATCACCCACAAAAGTCACCTCGACCGTTTTATTGTAAAATAATTTTTCCCTAAGGGCTGACTGAGATATTTGCTTTGTGTAATCTCCAGTGAAATTTCCTTCAGTAAATAATCTCGTATCTATAACTTTAGACATGATCCTTGTAGGTATACTATCCTCCTTAAAATTTTTGAAATATTCTGGAGTTATAGGGTTATCATTTAATTTAGGGACATTACTCCAATATTTATTGATATTAAAGGGATGTTCAAGGTATTCCATGTTCTTCATATCTATAGTCAACACTGTACTATTATATGATCCGTAATTCAATCCTTGTAATACATCAGATGAACTTACTACTCTCATACGATCAATAGGAACTTTAGTGCCTAATTTCTCCAGTTCTTCTGGATCATAACCAACGATAAGTTGATGAGATGGATCTACAAACGCAAACTTATCATACGACATGAAATAATACCCATACTTATTCTGGAAAAAACAGTATCCAGCACTAGCATTTGCTCCACCACCAGACTCAGGAATAGCAATAGCTTTTGTACATAACCACGCAATCATGGTAAACGGACACCAATATGGAGATACAAAAGAAATATTATTTTGTGTCTTTTCAACGTTTATTTTCTCTTCAGATACCCCTAAAATACCTTGGAGTATGTCTTCCTTTACAATCTTATCAACTGTGTCTCCTTTACCAGCACCATAACGTCGGGATATTTTAAAGGCAGCATTGTTTATTAAATCTGGATGGCAGCATAATAAAGTTGCTTTACTTTGTTTACCAACAACTCTATCTTGTATGTCATATACAACCAAGTTAACATCAATCTCATGATCTTCTCCAGCCTCACCATCCTCAAACTGAACTCGAACAGGCTCCAAACCTTCTAATTTAGATAAAACACCTTCTTTCGTATCAGTTAATGTTATCTCCATCCTAATTGAAGCAGATTTAATGTCTTCAATATATGTTAACCTTAAAAGATGATTTATTTGGAAGTTAACATCCTCACCAGCGATGCCAACCACCAAACCTTTCAATCCAAAATTAGATCTCTTCTGAGTACTCATGAGAATTGCGCTGTTGATGTATAGGACTCAAAGAATGGTGAATGTTTAACATGAACATTCGCATTATCATCACCCACGTTAGCACTTGTCTGACTTGGGTATTGAGACGGTGGTTGTGGTATTTGTGCCATTAGGTCATTCTTAGCGAGTTGAGTTTTCTCTAAAATTCTCGCACGATTTTCAGTAAGAACCCTCTCTGTTAACTCAGTTAAGTTATTAGTAGAGCTAACCTCAGCAATATTAGTATTTAAAGTACTACCATTAATAATATTATTCTTTATATTTTCAAAGCTACTACCAGTAGTAATATTATTAACAGCACTAGCTACATTAGTGTCAGTGGTAATAGAGCTAAGCATCTTCAAATACTCAGCATTTCTCTGATTATAATTCAATATACTACCTGGTACACTTCTATCATTGTCATGAATAGTACGTTCACCCCTACGAGCTTTATCTGCTTCATCCATTATTGCTGGCCAATCAAATGGATTAAGTAAATTCAATTTCCTATTAGGTCTAGCACCAGATCCACCAACATTACCTCCACTTCTACTGTCTGCTATCATTCCACTATCAGATGAACCTATAGTAGATCCAAGAGATGTTAACCAGGTATTATTTGTTGATGAAACAGAAGAAGTATTATTAATATCAGATCCTTCATTTATTGTGGATGTAGTAAGAACATCACTCTTACTTAGATTAAAAGCATTCGTGATTTGATTAAGATTTTCATTTATAACATTCTTTTGCTCTTCATTTTGAACAGGTACTTTAGCCAATAGATCTGCTAATGCTACTGCAGCTGCCCTTGCAGGAAGCAACATAGAATCACCAAATGCCTTTTTAAGACCTGCAGGTAATTGGAAATCATCCTCCAATTTTGTCGAAATATTTTTTTCAAATGTATCATCAAACCCAGTCTGCTCTAGAGATAGGGGTGTTGTTGGGAAACTGGATATTATTCCACCACGGGCTAACTTATTAGTATTGATACCATCATTTGATGGTGTCTTTGTATCAGCTTGTATCTGACTTGCTGGCCTTGTCTGCTGGCCAGCATTTGAAGGCATGTTGACAATCGTAGGATCTATCTTACCAGCAACATTCTTTTTAATTACATTTGGTAATAGTTCATTAATAGGACTGAGATCTGGAGTTCCAGTACTTTGATCTATTGGTTGAACATCAAGTCCAGAAGTACTACTTAAATCCTGAAGTTTCTCAGCTAAGAGAAAATCTTTATACTTATCCTCTCGGAACATCATTTCCAAGAGAGCAGTATGATCTTCAACTAATCTCCTAGTATCAAGAACTACCTCAAGTAAGGTGTCTATACCTATGCGTCTATCATCGTACATCAGCTAACCCCCTTACTAAAGTTATCAAATACCACACCAGACTTCTTAGGTGAATCATCATTCTGAGCAGTCTCAATTGGTACATACCTAACGTCTGGAATTGGAACAGGTATAAAATAAGGAACTTCTATTAGTTCAGATCTACTATTTTGATCAATTGGTTGTTGAATAAAGAAATCTTTAATCTTAGTTCCAACACCAATAGCAGCATCAATTATTTTATCAAGTGTTGACTTTTTCTCCAATGGTTTTAAATTAATGTTATGCTTATCCATATCAGAAGGTAAAGTAGATGTCTCCATTAACTGAATCATCCTAACCGCACGGTTTCCTGTCTGTTCATACCAAAGAGATAGTCTTGGATTCTCTTCAGATGGATTTGCATATTTAATCTCACTGATGAATCCTGCATAATCTTTATTCTTAAGATTAATCAAAGCTCTTGGGAATTGAGAGGTTAATCGAGGTAATCCCATATTGAATACTAAATCAATTAAACCTACCTTTATATTAGGTGGTGCATCAGAATATCCATCAATTGTCTCAGCCTCCTTCTTATGATCAATATAATCCTCAACAAATAATGATTCTGCCCGTTGAGGAGTTATAGTATCTCCAACTTCTAATCCTTTAATATCTGCTGGACTTCTTGAAGATATTAAATGCCCATACCCTATTGTCGGATTTCCTTTAGTATCCTTATAAACTGTTAATGCTGGACCAGCTCCACCAGGTAATCCCTCATTAAATTTAATTAATGGTATTGCTACTTGATCAACAGGATCAGAAGGAATAGTTCGTATTAGTTTTTCAACGTTTGAACTTGAAGTAATTGACTTAGAATTAACTATACTAAAACTATTACTATGCTCTTCTATAGGTATAGGAGTCATTACATAGCTTGGTAATTTAGTTGACGCTATTTTAAAATCATTTGTCCCTAAAATTGCTTGCAACTTCTTTGCATCAGTCCAAACACTTGATTTAGCACTAGATGAATCAAGATTACCTAAGAAAGCTAATGATGCTCCCACCATTATAGATCCACCTTCTCTATATACCGCCTCTATTGCGTCACCTACCTTACCCATCGGAATTACCAATTCCGTACCAGCTTCACCTGCTAATACGTTCATACCTCTCATAGGTGAAGTTAAAACACCGCCTCTTGCAAGAGCAGCAGTAACAGGACTTACCTTTGAACCACCCAAAGAAAACAGATCATCAGCTACTCCAAGGTTCTTCAGTTGATTCATAACCCAACCTACAGCATCATCACCAAAAATAGATATTATTGGCCTAACCATCGCCCATGATATTCTACCTTTCTGCATCAAATTAGCAAGAGAAATAATAGCACCCATATCTCCAGCTGGAATAGGTCCATCAAGAAATGGAAGGACAATAGTTCCTATTAATTGGACAACATCCATCAAAGACCATCCACCAGAAACTGTAACGGGTTCTGGGAATTCAGCTCTTAGTGCTGCCAAATTTTCAGCACTCATGGCATTATTAATTGATAAAATCTCTGGTATATTCAATCCCTCAACAGCTAAAATGGCATTTAGTGCCATAGTATGATGCATACTACCACGTTGATATAAAGTTTCAGGCAGTCCAGCACTACCTATTCCATTCTGCATTTCAAATTCAATACGTTTTACAAGTGCTGTACCATCTAAAAGTTGCCATGCAAGTGCTGGTTCTGGAACGAAACCACCCTCTTCTAAAGTACGAGACCTTGTTTCATTAGTATCTTCATTCCTTTGCTTTTCAAGTATTTCTGCAAGCTGTTCTCCAACTTGAGTGCCAACATTCACCTCTGGAACAAGCTGCTGGCCAGGATTAACTATTACTCCTCCACCATCAGGTACGGTTACACCACCTGGTACAGTCTGAGTATTAGGTACAGTTACTTTTACATCTGCTGGTACCGTTTGTGTTACTTTCTCTGTAACAGTATCAGGTTGATATTCTCTTACTCTAACCCTTTTCCTTCTTTTCCTCTTTGGCAACCAACCTAGTAATGGTGGTATACCTCCACCAGGATCATTACCACCACCCATTATTTGTTGCAATAACAATGGAGTAGCAGCTATATTTTTTATACCTACCCAATATCTCTCTCTATTTCTAAGATACTTAATATAATCCAACTCTACGTCAAGGAATTTTCCCATAGACGCACCAAAATTTTGACTAATATTAGCCAATTCTTTTTGTTGATACTCGTCTATTGAAGCCATTAGCGTTTACGACGTTCTTCTTCTATTCTATCCCTCTCTTTTTGGAGATGATTAGATAATAAGTTCACATATACATCCCTTTCCCAAGGAACCATATTTTCAATATCTGTCAAGCTATATTTATGGTGTTGGACCAAAGAAAAATTTGTCTGATAGAAGGTCATCAAGCCCTCATGAAAGAGGGCTATGCGAAAAAATCGACTAAACCTTCAATTTCCACCTCATTTTCAACCTTAGTTTGAGGATTTGTCACCTTAAGTACATGACGTAACTTAGGCATAGTATTAAAGAACTGTTGTATTTTATCAAATTGAGCATTAGTCAATTTCTCAACCCAATCTCTAGCTTCCTTAAATGAAAACTCTCCAGAATCATCCTCACCCAAATATACTCTATGAATACATTGTGCTACCAAGTCATAAGGATCCACTGCTTCTTTAGCAAGAGTAGTTTTTGCAAAATACTCTAAATTAGGATACCTCATTACAAGTGTGATATCATCAGTTAGTTTAATAGTATTCGTATGACCTTTAGGAAAGTGTACTTTAACGTCATCAACTGGGAACCTAACGTTCACCTCAGTAGTTCCATCATCAGGACATGTAACTTTTAACTCTAATTCTTCACTAATAGATCTTGCACGAATCTGTAGGAAAATATATTCAATATCGAATAAAGATAGATCATCTACCTTAATCCTAGTATTGATACAGTTTTTTAAAATAGTTGTGATGGCATCTAAGATCTGTTCTTGATCTTGAGATTCCATAGCGATAATAAGAACTTTCTGCTCTTTCACTAAGAAAGGTCTATATTTAATTTTCTTTTTTGTAGATGGCACCGTCAGTGAATACACTGGCGTAACAATTTCAGGAAGTGGCATAATTAATTATTAGGGATACTTTTACCAAAGGCTAGGTGACTATATTCGTAATAGAAACCTACGGATACTTTCACGAGTTCTGCTGGACCTGCAGAATAAGGAATAGATGAAACCATATATGGATATGCAGAAGACATTCTCATAGTGAATGCTAACCTATCATCCTCATAGTCACGGTTCTCAATTTTGGTCTTTTCTAATTTAGCGATAACTAAATCACAAGCATACTCATTATAATATCTTTGAGCATACGCTTCATGTTTATATAGATCCCAACTTCGATTGGGGGAATATAATCCTTCAGGATCTCTATCACTTGCGGGACTTTCACGAATTCCCATAGCAAAGTCTTGCCAGGCTCTAAAGAAAGTAAGTGGAAGAGATTCAGAATCTAAGTAGAAACTAACATCAAGTTCATTAAAGACCTTACTACTTATCATCTTCTGTGTAATACCTTTTTGTGGCATTCTTACATCATAAGATGCAAAAGTAGTACCAGGTATTTGAATCTCATTACAAAGTAGTTGCATCTTATGCAAACCATTCTGTAATACACTAAGACCACCAGAGTCACCACCTCTGTACCCAGGAAGTGCTCCTGTTCCTGCACGATTGAGATTCGTATCAAAGAAATCCATCATAGCAGCTGTTGGTTGAATAGAAAATTCATACAAATTGGACGCAGAAGGACCACCGCCCTGTTTGACGACCGATTGTATAAATGATTCAATACCCCTTTTCATAAATACTAGCTATGGTGTGACCATCTTTATTTATCATGGCATATAAAGGGAAGTATCGTGTTAAGAACTACAAAAAATACCGAGGAGATCCGACTCAAGTAATATTCAGGTCTTTATGGGAAAAAAAGTTCATGGATTACTGCGATAAAACACCCAGTATCCTCGAATGGTCAAGTGAAGAAGTAGTAATACCATATAAAGATCCCGTCACTAGAAGATGGAGACGTTACTTCCCAGACTTCTATATGAAAGTCAGAGAAACTAATGGTACTATTCAAACATATATCGTTGAAGTAAAACCTAAGAGGCAAGTCGAAGGTCCAAAACCTCAGCGACGCAAAACGAAAGCGTATATAACGGAGGTCGCGACCTATGCCACCAACAAATCAAAGTGGAAAGCAGCAGAGCAGTACTGCAGGGACAGGCTTTGGAAGTTCAAGCTCATCACCGAAGTCGAGCTCCAAATTTAGTAAATTAATACAAGAGCTTAGAGGTAAGCAAATTACAAAAACTAAGCTTCGTAATGAGATACAGAATGCCTTGTTCGATGGGGCTACTGATAATCCTGAAGAAGGTAAGTGGTATTTCTTTGAATATGATCCAAAATATAGAGATATACTTAAAAAATGGGATCAATTCCCTGTCATTCAAGTTGTAGGATTCAAGCATGGTAATGTTTTAGGTGCTAACTTACACTACATGAAACAAAACGCTAGACTTAAGGCCATAAATAATAATCGATTCCCTGCGTCTTCATTACATTATTACATCCCCAAGAGGGCTGATGCTATTTTCTTTGAAATAGATGAACTTGATGTACCAACAATGAGTCAAATGCCCGTTGAGAAATTTCATAGGAATACATGACGAGAGTACACTATAGATATCCTCAAAATATCTCAGAAATTGGGTATGCTTCTTTTATGCACATTAAGAAGTATACTTATAGTAAAGCCCTGTCGCATATTGCAAATGGTCAAGATGATATTTTAGGTGCTCTTGGTGGATTTGATGGTGGTCCCAGTGGTTCTGCTAGAATTAGAGAATACATGGACAAACTAGCTCGAAGTATGGGAGCTGAGTCTGCTACAGGAAGAACAGATCTAACTTATATTGATAATACTGTAAAAACAGGTGATACAGTTGATCACTCCATGCAAACTGTAATAGGTAAAGCAGGTAAACAAAAAATTAGTGGTGCAGAATTTGATAGAGTAGCCCAGAATACATTTGGTGGAGACAATCGAGACGAAGAGAAGTGGGATGAAAGAAATATAGCTGCTGCACAAGCAGCTGAAAGGAGACGACAAGAATTTAATAAAAGAAGAGCTGGTTTATTTGGTGAATATGCTGAGTTAGCACTTCCACAGGAAATGCAATATGAGTATGGTGCTAATTGGAATAATGTCTTTAAGTTAGGTGTACTCTCCATGATAGGAGATGATCCTGCAATGGGTACGAGAATAACAGCATTAACAGGTTCAGGTGCTATAGGATTATCAGTAATAAACAATTTTATTGGAAATAGATCTAGAGCATTAGATGATCAAAGACCTTTAACTACGGGCGCAGGAAGTTCAGCACAAAAAATAGGAAAGAATTTAATAACCGATCCATTTGGTGCAACTGGTATACCTGGCACTCAACTTAATGCTCAGAATTTAATGGGGCTAGCTGGTCTTGCACCAAATGAAAATGCAATCCAGATGTTCAAAAATATGGACTTCAGGAACTTTGATTTAACCTTCCAATTTGCAGCTCGTAATAGTAAAGAGTCTACAGAGATTGAAGAACTTATAGAATGGTTCAAATTAGGTATGCATCCAGGTAAATATGATGGTATGGGGACAGCAACTATATTGGATTTCCCAGATCTATTTGAACTACATCCTAAATTTGTTCCAGTTAATAAAACAACTGGAGAAGTTCAATCACCAATAAGACATCCAATGATGCCAAGAACTAAATTATGTGGGTTGACTAAATTAGCTGTCAACTTAACTCCTATGGGTCAACTACAAACCGTATTTGATGGTTCATTCCCTCTCGTAACTTGCAGCTTGAGATTTACTGAACTTACTGCTCTTACTAAAGCAGACTTTGGTAATATGAAGAAAGGATCAGGAAGGAATAGGAATAATCATGAAAAAACACAAGCAAGAGACTTTGCTGCTTTAAAAGCCGATGACTTCTATTCATACTAATGTTAAATAAACTACCCGAACTATTATATAATATTGGAAATTCTCCAACAGATCCTTTACCTATCGTTGGTAAGAACTTATGGCGTAGGGGTGAAATAATTGGAGAATATAAGTCTTCTCTACTTTTATTTGATGAGCATATAGTTAAGAATGGAGAAAGACCAGAAGATATTGCACTGCGATTCTATGAAAATCCCTTTTATAACTGGACTATTCTCGTTGCAAACAATATAGTCAATGTTCATGAGCAATGGCCAAAATCAACCAGGCAATTGAATGAATATGTATTTGCAAAGTATGATAACCCACAAGCAACTAAGCATTACGAAACTTATGAAGTTAGAGATGCAGATAGAAACGTCATTGTACCTGCAGGAAAGATAGTTCCTTCAAGTTTCTCAGTGACTTATTTTGATGGATCTACTACAGTAACTGCAAACCCAGTTGCATCTGTGTCATACTATCAGTATGAAGATAAGTTGAATGAAACAAAATCAAAAATTCAAATAATACGTCCTAAATTTATTGAAGATTTTGTACGAATATACTACTCAAGATTAGTACAGGGTGGTAATCTAAGTATTGCAAGAGGTCTCTCTGATATTACTACTGAAAAGTAAATAAGCAAAAAAATACCCCCGATTTTTTTCGGGGGTTTCTTGTATCTATTTCTCGAAAAGGACACCTTCACAGTCAGGTTTAGAACAATAGTATCGTCCTTTACCTTCATTCGGAGTGAGGTAGGATACTCCTGCCGTCCACTCATCCATAGCCTCTCGTACTAAGGCTTTCATCTCCCTCTTCTGTCTCTTATTCAAAGAACCAAATTGGCTGTCTATCCACTTCTTACCGTAGTAAAATACAAATAAACATACTAAGAGAGCGATTCCATCACCCCACGAGAGGTTCCATGCCCATTGGAAAAAGTTCCACATATTAATCCTCGTTCGCTAATTTCGCAAAGTAGGATAGTGTGTCATCCCCTGAAGCTACAGCAGCAGGAGTGTCTGTAGTTACAGCCGCAGGTGCTCCACGACCTTCACTCTCATCTTCAAAAGACTCATCAACTGGCTTATTATAGCCACCTTTGAGTGTTCTTTCAAGACGCTCACGAAGTTCATCATAAGACTTGAACTGATCCTCAGCAGTGAATGCAGCAAGACTATGCTCCTGCTTCCAAAGTGCTTCAAGTTCCTTGTCCTTAAGATCACCTAAAGTAGAAGGTGCATCGAACTCAGACTTGTCATAGTTCCAAAAACCAGCAACCTTAGTGATCTTGAGTTTGAAGTCAGCACCCTTCCAGAAATCGAATGGGTTTA
>MDSZ01120027.1_pt1 | contig 13443 bp, 3 predicted proteins | sample 811201 | NCBI WGS metagenome assembly MDSZ01 (sample SAMN05326647, study PRJNA326480) | marine metagenome | isolation source: seawater | place: Indian Ocean: North | collected 2010
AGAAGACAAATTAAGATGAAACCCGGTTCGCGTGTGTATATCGCACAAAAAGAAGACGACTCCCCACCCCTAGAGCCCCCATATACTGATGAGCAACGAGACGCGTATGGTTTAAGTTCATGGTTTGATGATGATATTAAACTCGAAAGAAACGTTTTTATACCGAGTAGAAGTGCAATAACAGGAAATGAAGGCTGGCAACACGCTAAAGATAGACCAAACTTTACTCCTTTTACGCTGACTTGGGATGAATGGGACCGTGAATTATTAAGAAACAGTCGAGCGCGTATTAAAAAAATGTTTAGAACTCATTATTTCGCAGCGCACGATAAGCCAGGTGATAAGAGTGATAAACCAAATGGACCAAAAATTAAGCTTAATAATCTTAAAGCTCGCTTGTTCCCTGCACCTGGTGCCGGTCTCTTACCGTGGTGGAAACGTCGCAAGTTAAAGAGAAATGTGACCAATGCAAACGGAGAAATGTGCGATGGGCCAGATATATTGGGATAAACATACAATAAAATATTGAAACATATATTTATTAAGAGTATAAAAAATGGCTAAATTAGGCGTAAGATTACCAATAACAAGAAATGATATTAATGGTTACACCATGATTGGGGATTTTAGCACGCTTATAAAACAGAATTTAAAAATGCTAATTTTAACCGATCCAGGTGAGCGGGTAATGATTCCGGAGTTTGGTGTTGGGATTAAAAGTTACCTTTTTGAAAATTTTACTGGCGAGACTTTTACCAAAATTGAAGCAGATATCCGTCAACAAGCAAATATTTATTTACCGGTAGTATCTATACAAAAAATTTTATTTGATGATTCTGCTACTGAATTTAATACTTTAAGCGTAGCAATAGTGTATTCAATTCCAGCTTTAAATGTTAAAGATTTACTAGAATTTACTATTTAATAAGAGGGACTATGTATGGCTAATGATCAAAAGAAAATAATTCCCATAAATTACACAAATCGAGAATTTAACACAATTAAACAAGATTTGTTAGAAATAGCTGAAAGACTGTACCCCGACTCTTTCCAAGATTTTAGTGAGGCCTCCTTTGCTTCCTTAATGATGGATACTGTGGCGTATGTTGGTGATCAGCTGTCTTTCTACCTTGATTACAATGTAAATGAGTCATTCTTAGATACCGCATACCAATTCAACAATATTTTAAGACATGGGCGCGTATTAGGATATAAGTTTACTGGCCGGCCATCTACGTATGGGATTGCTGCATTTTATATTCAAGTGCCGGCAACATCTGCTGGTTTAGGTGTAAACAGAAGTTATGCACCAATACTAAAAAAAGGTTCTCAATTTTCTAGTAACACTGGGTTAGTATACACATTGACCGAAAGCATTAATTTTGCAGATAACAAACATCCAGTTGTGGTAGCTACCTCTGATGCAAATGGCTCTCCCACTCATTATGCTATTAAAGCATATGGCCGAGTGGTATCTGGCCAAATGATAACACAAACAGTAAATGTAGGCTCGTTTCAAAAATTTGCAAGAGTTAGGCTTAATTCTGCGAACATATCAGAAATAATAAGTGTTTATGATTCTGATGGTAACGAATACTTTGAAGTAGATTATCTTGCGCAAGATATTATTTACAAGCAAGTCTCAAACACAAACTATAAAAACGATAATGTTCCATCAATTTTAAAACCTTTTTTAGTTGCTCGTAAGTTTACTGTTGAAAGAGATATCAACGGCGTATATTTACAATTTGGTAGTGGAAAAGAAAACGCTTCTAATGTAGTGGCCGAGCCACAGTCTGTGGCTATGGACGTTTTTGGAAAAGAATATGCCAATGTCAAAACTTTCGACCCTACAAGACTATCAGAAAATGAAGCATTCGGAATAGTACCAGAAAATACCACTTTGACTGTAGCCATGAGGGTTACAAATCCAGGCAGCTCTAATTTAGCGGCGAGACAATTAAATCAAGTTTCTAAAGTATTATTAGATTTTGAAGACACAACCGTTTTATCGCGCGCGCTCATGCAAGACGTTCGTAGCTCAATTGAAGTAGAAAATGAATCTCCAATTACTGGTGATGTTTCAAATCCTAACTCTGCCGAAATAAAACAAAGAATTTACGACACATTTCCAACACAAAATCGCGCAGTGACTCAAGCTGATTATGAAAATTTAGCTTATAGAATGCACTCAAAATTTGGATCAATAAAAAGAGTATCAGTTCAAAAAGATTTTGACTCTCAAAAAAGAAATTTAAACATGTATGTTGTATCTGATGATTCTTTTGGTAAATTAGTAAAAACAAATTCGACTATCAAAAGAAATTTAAAAATTTGGATAAATCAGTATAGAATGATTAATGATACAATTGATATTTTAGATCCATATATAATCAATTTGGGTATTCAATTTCAAATCAAAACAGTGCCTGGAGCAGATAAAAAAGTGATATTAGCAAGATGTGTTGAAGCTTTAGGACAAAATTTTGGAAGTAATTACTATATTGGAGAGTCTGTTGTTGTTAGTGATATTTACAAAATTTTAAACAACGTACCAGGTGTGCTAGATGTAATTAAGGCTAGATTATTTAATAAAACAGGCGCCAATTATTCAAGTGCTACAATCAATATTAACAAAAATTTATCTCCAGATGGAGACAGGCTTATTATACCAAAAAATGCAATCGTAGAGTTTAAATTTAAAAATACCGATTTTGTGGGACGAGCAAAATAATGATCAGAATCTACACAGCTTCAGCTGATAACACCATAGTAAACACTTTTGAAGAAAATTTATCAAATAGGGCCACCGGCTCTAATACTGGTGTTGCTGATATACTAGAAGTATATTCAATCTACGGCAGACAAACAACATCCTCGCAAGAACTTTCAAGAGTACTGATTAAGTTCCCTGTAGATCAAATTTCAAATGATAGAACTGCAGGCAGAATTCCTAGTAGCGGAAGCGTTAACTTTTATTTAAATCTGTATAACGCAGTAACTACAAAAACCGTGCCTAGAAATATGAGACTAGTCGTAAATCCCTTGTTTAATCCATGGCAAGAGGGAACTGGACTAGATTTAGAAAATTATCAAGATGAAACCAATGGTAATGAAGGCAGTAATTGGATGAGTGCTTCGGCTACCGCTTCATGGAACTCTGTTTCTGGTGGCGGAGATTTCTTATCTGGTACTAGCGCTGACTATAGATATGAACAGCTTTTTGAAAACGGATTAGAAGATTTACAAATTAACATTACACCTTTAGTTGAAAGGTGGATTAAGGGCTCTGGTGGCGGCGGAATAGCAAATTATGGAATGGGCATTAAACTTACGTCAAGTCAAGAAGCTAAAGGTTTTGGAAAGAACGTAAAAGCATCCTCTGATCAACCAACTCAAAACATCCCTGATGGAGCCACAACTTCGTTTTACACTAAAAGGTTCTTTGCTAGAGGAACACAATACTACTTTAAACGTCCCTCAATTGAAGCTAAGTGGGATTCTACGCGTAAAGACCACCGCGGACAATTTTATATTAGTAGCTCGCTAGCAAAAAGTGAAAACATCAATGATATTTACTTTTATAATTATGTTAGAGGTAGACTTAGGAGCATTCCGTCGAGTGACTCTTTGACTGTTGCAATTTATTCAAGTTCTGCTGGTGAGCCAACAGGTTCAACTTTAAGGATTAAAAACGTTAACAACAACTCAGCGTATGGGGTCTCAGCTAATGAAGTAGACACTGGTGTTTACAAGGCCAGATTGCAGGTTACAAGCTCACTTACAACACTACATGACGTATGGACCTTGGGAAGCACCCAAGTTCACACAGGCACAATTAAGCCAGTTTCTATAGGCACAGCAGATCATCCCCGAGAGCCAACATATTTTGTTAATATAACAAACTTACAAAGTAGCTATATGTGCAATCAAATTGCTAGATTTAATGTTTATATAAGAGAAAAAAACTGGAATCCAACAATCTATACCAAAGCAGTAACTACCGCGCCCAACCTAACAATCGCGACTGCCTCGTATAGAGTATTAAGAGTCAGAGATGGGCTCGAAGCAGTTGCGCATGATACTGGCTCGGGTGTTTTAGCCACAGGTTTATCCTGCGATGTATCTGGTAATTATTTTGATTTTGATATGAAATTACTGCAGCCTGATTACGAATATGGCTTTAAAGTTGCTTTTTACGACGAAGAGCTTAGTTCTTGGCAGGAACAAAATGAATTATTTAAATTTAGAGTGAGTAAGAATGAGTATTAAAAAACTTTTTGAGTCGACCAACAAGGTTCAAGAAATTGTTTCAGACGCATCAGCAAAAAGCTTGTTTGATGAAGGCGCTGAATCAATCAGAAATATTGAACAAAAAAAGATTGATCAAGAAAGATATGTGCCACAAATTGATTACTCTAAGCCTGAAAATTTTGTTAGGTTTGGTTCGGCTAGATTATACTACAAATCTGCTTTAACTAGAATAGTTGATTATTATCCTTACGATGGTTCTGAGGCAGAAAAAAATGAATTTCTTAATGGCTGCTTAGATATTGAAAGATATATTCTAGACAATCAATACCCCAGGACCACAGGTTATATTACTATAGGTCTAGGCTCTACTTACAATGGTTCTTTTAATGGTCAAGGTTATGGTGTTGTATCTAGCGCTGAAGCCATCGACTTTTTTGGAGGCCCTGGAACCGGCTCTGTAACTAGCACAAGCTTAAAAGATTTGATGCCTCGTGACAAAGATGGTAAATACAATTACTCAAATATTTATGATGAGTCTATCTACACAACTGCCGGTTTACCCACTGACTATGGAAGCGGAACACGAACGTCTAACCTAAAAACAGATTTAGACAACGGTGTTACAGTCGAATTCTGGATGAAGACTGGCTCGCTCAATCCAGCCACTCAAACTAACAAGCAAGTTATTTTTGATATGTGGAATCAAGAGACTGATGCCGATGGCGGTCGTCTGATGATCGAACTTACTTCATCTCATGGGGCCCTGGGGCTTGGAAAACCTGAGCAGCGACCCTTTTTGTTAACAGTTCAGTCTGGTTCTCACACAACAAAGGCCTTCCTTTCACTTGGCGACTTTGCGCTCCATGCTAATATGGGCGATTGGAATCACTATGCTATTAGAATGCACAACACCGGTTCTAACTTCAGAGCACAGCTTTATGTCAACGGACATCTCAACGATACTGCAACTAGAGTTCCATATGATCTTGCTTCGCATGTAAAGCCTTCTACAGACGGATTGGCTGGTTGGCTTTCAAGCTCCGTAAATCAAGAAAGATCATGGCCGCACGCAATAGAAAGTGCTTATTCTTCTGCTGATAGTTTACAGGGTTGGTGGAGATTAAATACTGATCCCGCATCTGGGGTGTCTGGTAAAGAATGTCCTGATAGCAGTGGGCGTGGGCGTCACGGAACCGCAACTAACTTACCTACATTTAATACTTCAACTAATCCTAGTGATTATGTTGCTGTCGCAAGTAACACGTTTGATGGGACTAATGATTTAGTGAACATTGGAACGCAAGCCACGTGGAATGATATTATCGGTACCAATACCAATTCAACTCGCAAAATGACTTTTGCAGCGTGGATAAGAAAAACTGGTGATGGTGGTAGTACTGCCGGTCGAATTATAGATTTTGGCGTGAATGAAATTAGCTTAACAACTACCGGCGACGAAGCAATTAGATTTAGAGCAAACTATAATGGCGGTTCATCTCTTATATGGACAACGGCTGATAACGCATTCTCTTTGAATACGTGGACTCATATCGCTATAACCTATGATGCAAGTGGTGCGACTGCTTATAATAATGACCCAAAATTTTATGTAAATGGAGTTGAACAAGCTATTTCAACTTTTTCTGGTACTCGCACCGGCACTTTCGATGGTATCGCTAGCGGCGCCGGCGCAATTGGAAACTGGGCTACTGGCGTCCGTGCTTGGGCCGGGCAATTGGCCGATGTTGCAGTATGGAATTCTATATTATCCGTTAGTGAAATTCAATCAATTTACAGTGCTTATTTAATTAACAGCACTACTAACACGGTCGCTGAATTTAATTCTAAAAAATTAAAAGGCCGTATAGGTGCTCTCCAAACACAACCACCCGGCGGCTCTGGTGAGGCGAACAATGGCCGTCTGAGTGGTTCTCTTGACGAATTTAGATTTTGGAAAACAAAAAGGACGAGTAAAGAGATTGGTACTAACTGGTTAAAGCAAGTTCGCGGTGGTGTAAACAGCGATATTTCAAACACAACTCTTGGTGTCTACTATAAATTTAATGAAGGAATAACCGGTGACGCAGCCACAGATAGTATTGTACTAGATTACGCAGGTCGTGTTACTAACGGCGTTTGGACTGGTTACTCTGCTACCGCTCGAAATACTGGCTCAGCGATAGTTTCTGCCTCAGCCGCTACAAAAGAATATTTAGATCCAATTATAAGAACAAATCATCCAAGTTATATAAATTTACAAAGTTCCCTTTTGGACTCAGGTTCTGCATACGATTATCAAAATGCAGGTTCTTTGCTTAACCTGGTTCCTAGTTGGATTGTACAAGAAGATAACGAAAACGACAATACAGACTTAAAATACATTACACATGTTATGGGTGCCTACTTTGATAAACTTTACAATCAAATTAGTGAGCTTCCAAAATTGAGACACCAAACACACACTAGCGGTACCTATAAGCCGATTTCTTTTGCGGAGCACCTGCCACAATCCCTGGGTCTTTATGTGCCCGAAATCTTTATTGATGCAGATGTAATGGAAAAGTTTACGGATCGTTCAGAAAATATTGTTTTTGAAAACAAACTTAACGAAGCTAAGAATTTAATATATCAAAACCTTTACAATAATTTAACAGACATTTATAAGTCTAAAGGTACCGAGCAGGCAATAAAAAATGTTCTAAAGTGTTTTAACGTTGATGATAAATTACTTAAATTAAAAGTCAACTCTAACAATACAGAGTTTGTATTACGAAACAACTTACAACAACATTTGGTCAGAAAAAACTTTCTTAACTTTAGCTACATGCCTAATAATAACGCTGTTATTTACCAGAAAGTATTAGCCGAGCAATTTTTGCCATTGGGCATTAACGAAGCGCTCCGAGCAGGTGTAATTTCTGGAAATACTCAGCCAGGTCCTGTAAGGTACGATACAACCAACGATGGAGCAATAGATTTAACATTACCGGGCTTTCAAGCTGGATATGGGTATACACACGAAGCTAATATTTTGTTCCCAGACTATGATGCTGAGCACACAACCAATTTAAAACTTCGTCCTAATTTTAAACAAATGTCTCTGTTTGGTGCTGTAACACCAAAAAATTCAGTTGATGGTAAATCCGGAGCCGATTTAACAACCGAAACAACTAATAACTACTCTGACTTTAAGGTTTATTTTGTTAGAGATGAGCTTGAATCAAAGAGTGGCTTTTTTAAGCTAGTCGCAGCCAACCCTGACGATTCTACTATCACTCTTACAAGTTCTGTATTTAATGATGTATACAATAATGAATTATGGAACCTTTCTGTTAGAATAAAGCCTTACAACTATCCTCTTAGCAATTTTGTTAGTGGAAATATTAGTGTCTTAAAAGCTGGTACAAAAAATAAATACGAGATTATTTTTACGGGCTACAACGCACAGTCAACAGATTTGTTTAATTCTTTTAAAGTTAGCTCCGAGGTATCAACTGCTACCGGTACTAGAATGATAGGCTCTATGAAAAGATTATATGCTGGAGCCCATCGTACGAATGTTATCGGAGACGTACAGTATCATTCTGATGTGTTGGTATCATCTGTTGCTTCGTGGGCAAGATACATTGAAGATGACAGCTTAAAGCAGCACGCCTTAGATATTGAAAATGTGGGAATATCTGGCTCAAATCAATCTTTATTTGGCCTTGATCGCCATAATGTATTCAAAGAAACTAGAAACAGCGAAGCACTGGTTTTAAACTGGAACTTTAGATCGGCATCAACAACATCCACTGCTGACCCGGGTGTTATATATGTACAAGATTTTAGTTCAGGCTCTGTAGATGGTTACCAAAATAAATTTGGATGGATCGGACAACAATCAGGTCTTTATTATCAAGCCGAAGGTAGATTTTTTGAACCAAATTCAACAAAGCATTTATCCAAAAAAAGAATCAATTCATATAAATTTATAGATCCAGAAAGACCTATTTCATCTGACATGGTTCAAATATTCACCGACGAAGATGATTTAACTCCAAAACTCAGAAGACAAGAGATATTGCCGAACTTTGTATACTCTTTAGAGAAAAGTCTTTATGATGCTGTGTCTGAAGAGATGCTTGACTTTTTTGATGGCGTTGCAAACTTTAATAACATCATTGGTCACCCGGTTCACTACTACAGACATCGATACAAGGAGATGGAAAAATTAAGAGAAATTTTCTTCAAGAGAGTCAACAGCACATCAACAGTAGAAAAATATACTGAATATTATAAATGGTTTGATGATGCGTTAACAACAATAATATCTCAATTAATTCCTGCCTCTGGAGAATATATAAATGATATTCAAAACGTAATTGAAAGTCATGTTTTGGAAAGAAATAAATATCAAAATAGAATAAATATTTTCGATTCTAACAAGTTTCAACTTGATCGAATTGCACCCCCTCCGCATCTTTCAAGTCCAACCCTCATGGGCCCCGGCGGAGTTGTAGAATTTAAAGACCTTTCTGGGCCTAAAGAGTTCTCCCCTCGTAATACAAAAATACGTGCAAAATTTTGGAAGAATAGAGCCAATAGAGCTGCAAGAGAAATTACGTCCGGCGATGCTAACATTGATGCTCAAAGAAATAAAATTAGAGATATTATAACTTCAACACCGTTCGTGTCTTCTTCTGAATTATCTTTTCTTCCAACATTGCGTACGGTTGATGGAACGAAATACACAGCGCCATCATTTATGGCCAAGACAACCACAAACCTAATAAACCTAAATGTATCCACAGAGAACAAATCCACAGGTAGAAACCTGCCCAACAGACTTAGGAACATAACAAACAACATTAAGGCAGGTGTAAATTTTGAAAGCGTTAAGAATTTTGATTTTGCAGCATCTATCACTAGGCCAGGTGGCCCAATAAATTCAGAAGGTGGAAAATTTGTTCCACTGAATGTTATGTTGGGATTTGTTAGCGAGTCAACAGAAATACCAGTTATAGGGGACGAAGACCGTCCGAAAGAATTATTAGTCAGACAGAAAAAAATATTTAAAGTTCAAACTGGCCGTGACTGGGAATCTGGCCTTGGGTATAAGAACGTAAAATCTTCCATGGCTTTCCCGTTTAATGTTTATAGTTGCAGTGTTGAATTAAGTTCAGGCTATAACGCCGCCGTCGTTGATAGAGTTGGAAGAAATTTGATGATTACCAATGTTCATAACGATGTTTATGGGGATCAGCTTGAAAAACCAATGCAGGGTATTTTTACTAATGATGTTGTTGGTGGACATCAATCACGACATATCGACTTAAACACAGGTACTGATCAACAAAATAACCGCCCTGAAGCTTGGAGAATCTTACTGGGAACTTGCGATGGAGTACCGACTGGGGCGATTGGTGTTGTTGGCGCTGACTATCCGCCACCTAATGCTCCAGCAGTTGGCCATCAATATCCTTATAGACACCATGAAAAGGCATACCTCTATCGCGACTTCATCGCAAAAAGACCTGTTAATATTAAAAACATAAATACTATTAAAAACAACAAGACGGTCCCAGGTAATTTTGAACACCAATATGAAATAATACATTCATTTGGTGCTACGAACAACCCTCGGGCATTCATTGAAAATCAGCCAACACTACCAGCACAACTCTCAGAAGTAAATTCCACAACTAATGTTAGAAGTTTATTGTCGGTCAGGAGAACTAATGATTCTCATGTTCAATTTGTCGATGAATATAGCACTGCTTACTTGTCTAATAATCTTAATAAAACAATAGCTTTGACTAGATTTTCTGCACCCGGTGGAATTGAAGTTATGTCGAAGGGATATTTAGACTTTAAAGCGTCAGAAATGTCTCCCTATAATGCTAGATCTTACAGGAATCTGACTGTTAGAAGACCCTCACAAGCGCCTAGTGGCTCTTTCTCTAGACCAGAAAGTGATATTAGCGGTGACACAACGGATATACAAGTATCTGATATACACAATAAAGATTTTGGACTGCGCGCACACTTAGCAAGACACTCCGCTAAATTTGGTCGCGATTCCGTCGCAACAGAAGCTATTGAATATAGTTTGAACAAAGGTATGCATGTTGGCTATCCTCGCAGCACATACGGCTCAAACAGCCCCAGCGGATGGTGGCGCTTAAGAACCAACGTTTCTAGCGCCGGAAATATTACAGACAGTAGCGGTAATGGTCGTAACGGCACGTTTGATGCCGCCGGTGATCGCCCAGCTTTTTCAACAACTTTGTTCCCGAATAGTCTTATTCAAGAAGCTAGTTGCACCTTTGACGGTAGTGATGATGCTGTTAACATTGGTGCAGGTTCACTTTGGCAGACGATTATAGGCACTGGTACAGGTGGTACGAAGAAAATGACTTTTGCTATCTGGCTACGTAAAACTGGCGATGGCGGTACGGGTTTTGGGCGTATATTCGGATTTGGAAGAGACGCGACAAACGGACAAATATCAATTCATACGAATGGCTCAGAACAAATTTTCTTCAAAACTGACTGGAATGGAGGCACATCTAATATATGGAGCACCGGTGCTTCGCTGTTTAATTTAAATACATGGACACACTTAGCAATAACCTATGATGCGTCTTCAACAACTTACGATCCAATATTTTACGTAAACGGTGTACCGGTTGCGCTTGTTTCTAATCCAACTCCGTCTGGTAATTGGGATGGTATTGCATCTGGTCAAAACTGCTATATTGGTAACTCGTCGCAAGGCAACAAAGCTTTTGAAGGACAGCTTGCGGACGCTGGAATCTGGAATACTATTTTAACGGCCGATGAAATAGCTGCTCTCTACAGGGTAGGCACTTTAAGTAATCCCGATTTAATAACTGCAATTTCTCCTGCACCGCCTGGAGAAACATACACTCAATTACCAAGTTTTCACAAAATTAATAGAAATGCTAGACAGGTCATTAAAGCAATTGATGGTAACAACTCAGTGTTCATTACTAGTTCAAAGTTTGATAATGCGTTCATACAGCGTCCAATTCCACAGTCTGATCGACAATACATGTGGCTATCTAATTCTGTTGAAAATGTTTCTGATATAAGATATGCTGGGTTTCAAAATGTTAATAGAGGCGATCAGTTTGATCCGTACAGGACTTCTTCAGCAGGTATAGAATTTTATTGGACGTTTGTAACTGGCTCCAGTGCAAAAACAGGTAGTATTTTTCAGCCAACGAACGGACTTAATATAATTATCGAAGATCCAATTTCTTCAAGCACACATACCAGAGGATTCCCTGCGACAGTTGATGTATCAAATTATACTAATAAAAGTTTAGTCGGTAATACACCAAATACAAATTATTTAAATCAATTGTTAACATCACGCGGCGCTACGTACGGTTGGGGATGGCAGAAAACTCACCAAACTAATAATAGAACTTTAGTAAATGAAAAACGTTCAAATCAATTAATCATAGCAACTGGCAGCGATTCTACTTTATCAACACATATTTTAAGGCCACTATCGATGAAAGGTAGATTGTCATATATAAATTTTGATATGTTTGTGCCGGCTGGGACAACAGTTCAAACAAACAATGTAACTTTACAATTTACAAACACAAATGAAAAAATATTTTTTAACGAACTATCGTTGAATAATTATGCAGAAATTGATTATAATTCGGTAAATGAACCATTCAGAGACGCGATCGCGGTTGCTAATTCCAAGACAACAACTTTAAATTGGTTCTTATATAAACAAAACATGTTCCCGTCGCTTAAAAACGAATTTGGTCCGTTTTCATCAAAACGTGTTGGATACGATAATAAGTTCTGGAGAAATTCTAGAACAGATCGGAACATTCTTGGTAATACTCTTGGTAGCTCAATAATGGGTATTCCAGTTAGTAAAAGCTCGTGGCCTCTCGATGCGCCTATTAACTTTTTAACTCGTACATCAATCTATTCTCCAACTAGCGGTTCGGCAGCGACACAAGTACCATCGCTCAACGACATGTCATATTTTACTGACGCAACGTTTACACCGCTTACCGGCGCAATCGCATACAACTTATATGTTCCTGCTGCTGGCGAACTACAAAACACATACTATAGTTATTTCACAGTAAACATAGATGGGCCACAGCCCGTACTTAGCGCGTTAGCACCCTTATATGCAAGAAAGCATGTTCTAGGCACTCCACACTCAGTTGTTTCTCCAGGTGGAGTTAAAATCCCGGAAACAGGTTCTTGGGGTGGTGTTAGTAACACTGGCTTTGATATAACAAAACAAATCAAACCTTTTGCCGGTGAGGCCGTATGGGAAGCAGCAGAACAGGCTGGCCTTGTTTTTCAAGGTTCAAGTTCAGTTGGCTCTAGTGATAGACCGCTTCCAACCACTTCGGGCTCAACATCTGTCTTTATGCCCTCGGCATCAAACCCATGGTACAATGATTATGATGACTACAAAAGCGACCTAAAACTAATGGCGAAAGGTTATGCAGTTGTGCCAGAATACAGAATGAGTGAACATGTTAAAGATTATTTTAATTTTGGAATTAACAATAAATCTAAGCAAGATATGTTTGAAATTGTCGGGACCAATTCTTCAAGCGCGAATAGAAATTTTTATATTGATTATTCAAATTCTGATTTTCTTGAAAACTTCTTGGGTATTAAGAAAGCTAGTTTGCTCAAAGCAAAAGAAATTAAACTTACATGTCACGCAGCTATTAAATACAACCCCTACAAAGGATTTTATCCAGCACAAAGAACAGTTCAATTAACAAAACAGTTTGCAGACTCTTTCTCTAAATCCATTCAAGGATCGTTTAATGGAGGTGGTCCACCAACCGGTTCAGGCTATGCCACTTTCGATAATCAAAGTTTTGGTAGAACAAATTTACTGTATCAACGCATTGCGGGTATTATCAAGCCTGCTTTTGATTCATTAGTATCTCCTGGTATTTTATTTAACTCCATTAAGTCAGGAATTGCAGTTGATTATCCAATAGTATCAAACCCAAGAAAAAGACTAAGAAGGCTTTATGGGACCGATACTGCGTTTAGTACTGATAATTATGCACTGTCGATAACGGGCTCAACAAATCTAAGTAATATGCTTTCTGGAACCGGAGAGTATCTTGGTGGTCAATATTGGGACAAAAGAATTCCATTTGAAGCAATTAT
>MDSZ01055995.1_pt1 | contig 13441 bp, 18 predicted proteins | sample 811201 | NCBI WGS metagenome assembly MDSZ01 (sample SAMN05326647, study PRJNA326480) | marine metagenome | isolation source: seawater | place: Indian Ocean: North | collected 2010
AAAAGTTTGGCCGCCAAATTAGCCCAGCCACTGCTCGGCATCTAGTGTGACGACGGCCGCCGGCGCGTCCCCTCCCGGTATGAGAGCGGGTCGGCGTGTCGCCGTGTGGGGCGCCGGCGGCGCCATTGGCGACGCCTTTGTCCAGCATCTCGCCGCCGCTCCCGATGTCGCCGAGGTCTTCGCGGTGTCGCGCGCGGCGCGGCCGGCGCCGGCGGGGAAAATTCGCACGATAGCTGGCGATTTAACGGTTGAGGATGACGTCGCCGCGGCCGCCGCCACGGTTGCCGACGCCGGCGGTAACCTGGACTTGGTGCTGATCGCCAGTGGCGTTCTGCATGACGCCGCCGCCGGCATCGCGCCAGAGAAAAGTTGGCGGGCCCTCGACGCCGCCGCGATGGCCCGCGTCTTCGCCGTCAACACCATTGGTCCAAGCTTGATCGCCAAACACTTTCTGCCCCTGTTGGCGCGCGACCGGCGGGTGATTTTCGCCGCCCTATCGGCGCGGGTCGGCAGTATCTCCGATAATCGCGCCGGCGGCTGGCACGCCTATCGCGCGTCCAAGGCGGCCCTTAATATGATGATCAAGGGCCTGGCCATCGAACTGGCCCGTCGCAACCCGGCGGCGCTGTGCGTCGGCTTGCACCCGGGCACCGTCGATAGCCCGCTATCGGCCCCCTTTCAGCGCAATGTCCCGGCCGCGGGATTATTCACGCCGGCGCGCGCGGCGGCCGCCATGTTGGGTGTCTTGGAGGGTTTGCCGGCCACCGCCAGCGGCCGCTTGTTCGCCTGGGACGGCGCCGAGATCGCGCCCTAAAGCGCCGCCGCGCTGAGCGCCAAGGCGGCGGCCACCATTCCCGACAACGGCAGCCGCAAGGTCAAATACCAGTTTGGTGCCAGGCCGGCGGCCACCGCCGCGCGGTCGATCAGCGGCATGGCCAGGAAACTGGCCGCCAGCAGCCAAAGACCGCCGGCCCCGCCCCATAACAGAGCCGGCCAGGCGATCAACGCCGGCACCACCGACAGCGCCGGCCAACGCCAGCCGGGCGCGCCGGTGGGGCTGATCGCCAGGCCCCAAAGAATACCGCCCAGGAAGGAGAGAATCACCGCCCCATAGGCCAGTTGACTGGCCACCGCCAATGCCTGCCAGGTCCCCGGCGCCCACCAGAGGGCGGCGGCACCGGCCGCGAACGGCAGGAAGCCGCCGGCGCCAAGCCCGGCGACCGGGATCGGCGGCCGGCTCAAGGACGTCACGAGGCGCCGGCCAGCAGCGGTGTGATGGCGCCGATCACACGGTCGGCGGTCGGCGCGGTGGTCGACGCGAACCAATTGACCAATTTGCCGTCCGGGCCGATCAGATATTTGTGAAAATTCCAGCGCGGCTTGGCCAGCATCCCAAGTTCGCCAGCCGCCCAGCGGTAAAACGGATGGGCCGCCGCGCCGCGCACCACGGTTTTTTCGGTCATCGGGAAATCGATGTCGAAATTGACCGTGCAGAAATCCTTGATCTCGTTGTTGCTGCCCGGCTCCTGGCCGCCGAAATCATTGCTTGGCACGCCGAGAACGACCAGGCCCCGATCGCGATAGCGCGCCCACAGGCTTTGCAGGTCGGCGTATTGGCGGGTGAAGCCGCAGCGCGAGGCTGTGTTGACGACCAGCACCGGCTTGCCGGCGAATTGGGCGAGCGAGAGGGCCTCGCCGTCAATCGATTGGAAACTGAAATCATGGGCGGACATCGGGCGGGCCTCATCGGCGGTGGCGGCCAGCGTGGGCCAGAAAAAGGCGAGCATCACGATCAGCGAACGCAGGGTCATCGACGGTCTCCAGGGGTTGCATCGACTTTACGCGCGGCGGCCCGGCGCGGATCAATCATCCAGGCGGCGGCGCGCCCCTATCATCCCGAAGCGCGGCCAATCGCGCCCTTTTGACTTGCCGCGCCGGCGCCTGGGTGCGACCTTCCGGCCGGCCTCGTTACGGGAGAAAGCCATGACGGTGATGACTGTGATTTTTGTGGTGGTGGCGGTGTGTCTTGGCGGTTTGGTGCCGTTTCAGGCCGGCATCAACGCGAACGCCGGCGCCCACCTGGGCCATGCCTTGTGGGGCGCGGTGACCAATACCACGGTGGCGACTTTGGCGCTGCTGACGGCGGTGCTGCTGAGCGGCGCGCCGGCGCCGACCTGGCGCGCGGCACTGGCGGCGCCGCCGTGGATTTGGGCCGGCGGTCTGATCGGCGCCTCGCTGGTGTTCAGCGCCCTCACCCTGGCGCCGCGCCTGGGCGCCGCCAGCTATGTTTCGGCGTCCATCGTCGGCACCGTGCTGGCTTCCATGGTGGTCGACCATTTCGGCCTGGTCGGTTACCGGGTGAGCGAAATCACCGCTTGGCGCTTGTTCGGCGCCGGTCTGGTCATCGCCGGCATGTTGGTGCTGCAGTTTCACCGGTGAACCGCCGGCGGCGCGGCGCCTTGACGGTGGCGCGGCCATCGCTTACCTCAAAGCTTGTTGCCGCCGCCGTTAAGTGGGAGACCAATGGCCAAGCTCGATATCCTGTGGGTGCCGGACCCGATCTTGAAAACCAAATGCGCGCCGGTGACGGTGATCGACGACGCTTTGCGGGTGTTTCTGGACGATATGTTGGACACCATGTACGCGGCGCCCGGCATCGGTCTGGCGGCGCCCCAGGTGGGCCGCGCCGAGCGCTTCCTGGTGCTGGATGTCAGCGACGACAAATCGGCGCCGCTGAAATTGATCAATCCGGAGATCGTCGATGTCGCCGACGAGGACGCGGTCTATGAGGAAGGTTGCCTGTCGATCCCCGAGCATTACGCCGAGGTGACGCGGCCGGCCTGGGTCAAGGTGGCCTATACCGACGAGACCGGGGCGGCCCGTGAAATTACCGCCGATGGCTTGCTGGCGGTTTGTCTGCAGCACGAGATGGACCATCTCGACGGAATTGTTTTTCTCGACCATTTGTCGGCCCTCAAGCGCAACATCATCACCCGCAAGATGGTCAAGGCGAAGAAGGCGCGGACGCGCGACGCCGCCGCGTGACCGTGACGCCGCCGCCGTTGCGCTTGGCCTTCATGGGCACGCCCGATTTCGCGCTGCCGACCTTGGACGCGCTCGCCGCCGCCGACCATCACATCGCCGCCGTCTATTGCCAGCCGCCACGCCCGGCCGGCCGCGGCCAACAGGAACGGCTGGCGCCGGTGCACACACGCGCCGTCGACCTGGGTCTGCCGGTGCGTACCCCAACCAGCCTCAAAACCGCCGAGGCACAGGCCGCTTTCGCCGCCCTCGACCTGGACGCGGCGGTGGTCGTCGCCTATGGCCTGATCTTGCCGCCGGCGATTTTGGCGGCACCGCGCCTTGGCTGTTTGAACGTTCACGCTTCGCTGTTGCCACGCTGGCGTGGGGCGGCGCCGATCCAACGAGCGATCGCCGCCGGCGACGACGAGACCGGCATTAGCTTGATGGTCATGGAGGCGGGCTTGGATACCGGACCGGTGCTGCGCACCCGGCGCGTCGCGCTCGATGACAGCATCACCGGCGGCGCCTTGCATGACCAATTGGCCACCCTTGGCGGGGAAATGATTGTCGACGGCCTGGCCGACTGGGCGGCTGGCCGACTAACCGCCCAGCCGCAAGACGACAGCGCCGCCACCTATGCCGGTAAACTGACCCGCGCCGAAGGCCGCATCGATTGGCATCGGCCGGCGGCCGAATTGGCGCGCGCGGTACGTGCCTTCGATCCTTGGCCCGGGTGCTGGTGCCAGGATGGCGACACTCGATTGGCGGTGAAAGCGGCGACCGTCTCCGACGGTCCGCCGGCGGCCGCCGATGTCGCGCCAGGCACCGTGTTGGATGACCAGTTAACGGTCACCTGCGGCGCCGGTGCGCTGCGCCTGACGGTGCTCCAACGGCCCGGCAAGGGACCGATGGCGGCGGCCGATTTTTTGCGCGGTTATCCGCTCGCCGCCGGCCACCGCCTGAGCTGAGCCATGGCGCGTTTCAAGCTGACCTTGGAATACGATGGCGCGCCGTTTGTCGGCTGGCAGCGTCAGGATAATGGCCCCTCGGTGCAGGCCGCCTTGGAAGACGCCTTGCGGGCGCTAACCGGCCGGGCTGTCGAGGTGGTCGGTGCCGGGCGCACCGACGCCGGCGTTCATGCCCTTGGCCAAGTCGCCCATATCGACCTGGCCGACGAACGTTTCGATGCCCGCAAGCTGCGCGAGGCGCTTAATTACCATCTCAAGCCGGCGCCCATCGCGGTCCTCGCGGCGGCGCCGGCGCCGGCTGATTTTCACGCCCGTTTTTCGGCCACCGCCCGCGCCTATCTTTACGTCATCGTCAACCGCCGGGCGCCTTTGGCGATTGATCGCGGGCGTGCCTGGCAGGTGCGACAGCCGCTGGATGTGGCGGCCATGGCGGCGGCCGCCGAACCTTTGCTGGGTCACCACGATTTCACCAGCTTCCGGGCCGCCCAATGCCAGGCCAAGTCGCCGTGCAAAACCTTGGACCGGCTGACCGTTACCCGCGAGGGCGATGAGATTCATATCGAGGCCGGCGCACGATCTTTCCTGCACCATCAGGTGCGCAATATCGTCGGCACCTTGAAATGGGTGGGTGAGGGCAAGTGGACGGCGCGCGAGGTGGCCGCCGCCCTGGCCGCCCGCGACCGCGCCGCCGCCGGGCCGACGGCGCCGGCCGATGGCCTGTATTTGGTATCGGTCGCCTACTGAGCGGGCTTCGGGACAGCCGCTCGCGCCAACCGATCGGCCCGCTCGTTGCCGGGGTCGCCGGCATGCCCCTTGACCCAATGCCAGGCCACTTGGTGCCGGCTGGCGGCGGTGTCGAGGCGCTGCCACAGGTCGACATTCTTGACCGGCTTTTTACCGGCCGTTCGCCAGTTTCGCCGTTTCCAATTGGCCAGCCATTCGGTAATGCCCCCGCGCACATAGGTGCTGTCGGTGTAAAGATCGACGGCCATGGGGCGTGTTAACGCCTCCAGGGCCATGATCGCGGCCATCAGCTCCATCCGGTTGTTGGTGGTCTCGGGCGCGCCGCCGGACAATTCCTTTTCCGCGTCGCCGTAGCGCATCACCGCGCCCCAGCCGCCCGGTCCCGGATTGCCCGAACAGGCGCCGTCGGTGTGAATGGTGACGCGTCCGTTGGCCATCGTCGCCGCCTCAGGCGCCATAGCCGGCCGTCGAAGTGATCCGTTGATGGACACGCAGCCGGGCCAAGTATTCCAATGGGTCCTTGGGTTTCACAAAAGCCCCCTCGGGATGGTTCAGCCAGTCGTAGAGGCGGGTCAACAGAAACCGTAGGGCCGCCCCCCGCGCCAACACCGGCAGGGCGGCGCGCTCGGCCGGCGTCAACGGTCGACGTTTTTGATAGGCGTTGATCAGCGCGCGTGACTTGGTGACGTTGAGGCTGCCGTCGCTTTCAAAGCACCAGGCGTTGAGACAGATCGCCAGGTCATAGGCGAGAAAATCGGTGCAGGCGAAATAGAAATCGATCACGCCGGAAATCTTGTCACCGAGGAAAAACACATTGTCCTGAAACAAGTCGGCGTGAATTACCCCAACCGGCAAATCGGCGGGCCAATGGCGCGCCAAATGGCGCAGTTCGTCGCTCAGCAGATTATAGAGGCCGTGGTAAACCTGATCGGCGGCCAGGCCCGAGGCGGTCAACAGCGGGCTCCAGCCGGACAGCGACAGATTGTTCGGTCGTTGCATGGTGAAATCGGCGCCGGCCAGGTGCAAATCGGCCAAGGCGCCGCCCAGTTCCCGGCAATGCGGCGGGGTGATGCGCCGCGGCCAGACCCCGTCGAGAAAGGTGACAATCGCCGCCGGCCGCCCGGCCAAGGCGCGTAGCGCGACGCCGTCACGGTCGACCACCGGTGTCGGACAGGACAGGCCGTGGCGTGCCAAATGGTCCATCAGACCAATGAAAAAGGGCAGGTCGTTGGCGTCCACCCGCTTTTCATACAGCGTCAAAATGAAGGTGCCGGTGGTGGTCCGCAGCAGGAAATTGGAGTTTTCCACCCCTTCGGCGATGCCGGCGTAGGAAACCAGATCGCCGATGTCATAGGTCGCCAAAAAAGCGATCAACTCGTCATCGGAGATTTGGGTATAGACCGCCATTCCGGTTTAGGCGGCGGTCAGGCCGCGCGGCAGTTTGAAGCGCACATCCTCAACCGCCGCGCTCACCTCTTCCAAAGTCACGGTGAAACGCGCGCGGCAGGCGGCGATCACTTCCTCGACCAGCAGTTCCGGCGCCGAGGCGCCGGCGGTCAGGCCCAAGCGGCCGACCCCTTCGAACCAGCGCCAATCAATCTCGTCGGCGCGGCCGATCAACAGTGATTTTTCACAGCCATTGGCCGCCGCCACTTCCACCAGCCGGCGTGAGTTGGAGGAATAGGGCGCGCCGATCACCAATAAGGCGTCGCATTGTCCGGCCATCGCCTTGACCGCGTTTTGGCGGTTGGTGGTGGCGTAGCAGATGTCATCCTTGTTGGGCGGCCGGATCGCTGGAAAGCGGCGCGTTAACACCGCGATGATCGCCTCGGTGTCGTCGACCGACAGGGTGGTTTGGGTGGTATAGGCGAGGGCCGTGTCGGCCGGTGGAGCGACCGTCTCGGCCTGGGCGACATCCTCGACCAGGGTCATCGCGCCATCCGGCAATTGGCCCATGGTCCCGATCACTTCCGGATGGCCGGCATGGCCGATCAAAATCACATGGTGGCCGGTCCGGTGGTGGCGTTCGGCTTCCAAATGCACTTTGCTGACCAACGGGCAAGTGGCGTCGAAAAAGGTCAGGCCGCGGCGACTGGCCTCGGCCGGCACCGATTTGGGCACACCGTGGGCGGAAAAGATCACCGGCACATCGTCGGGCACTTCTTCCAATTCTTCGACGAAAACGGCGCCCTGGGCCTCCAGGGATTCGACGACGAAGCGGTTATGTACGATCTCATGACGCACATAAACGGGGCGGCCGAAGCGCGCCAAAGCTTGTTCGACGATTTGGATCGCGCGATCGACGCCGGCGCAGAAACCGCGCGGTTGGGCAAGGACGATGGTGAGGGCGGTGTCGGTCATGGCGCGGTTTTCTCTTGAAAAAGCGCGAGCGTCAATTGCGGACTTACCGGCGGCGCGATAATCTGCCGGCCATTATTGTCACGGTGGAGTTCGCCATGTCGGAACCGATGCGCCCGCAAAACAGCCCTTATCCGGTCGAAGTGGAGGCAGGCAAAACCTATTTCTGGTGCGCTTGCGGGCAAAGCAAACGCCAACCGTTTTGCGACGGCTCGCACCAAGGTACGGATTTTAGCCCGGTCGCCTATAAAGCGCCGGCCGGCCGCAAAGTGTTTTTTTGCGGCTGCAAGGTGACCGGCAAGGCGCCGTTGTGCGACGGCAGCCACAACCGCTGAGCCGGCCGCTTGAACGGGCGCCGCGCCAGGTGCCGCGTGTCGCCGCCCCGTTGACGTCGGCGTGGCGGCGGGTGTTGGTTCCCCTCGCCCTGGCGGTGGTGGTGGCGGGCTGTGCCGCCAAGGGTCCGCAACCGGCGTGCCCGACCGTCGACGTGATCAATGATTTGCATCGTACGACGGTTTTTGCCGCGGGGGGCGCCCGCGACCCGGCGGCGGTGTCGCATACCTTGCGGATCGCCGATTTCAGCGCCCAATGCGTTTATCGGAAAAACGCCATCACGCTGCCGGTGACGGTCACGTTGAGCGCGCAACGCGGCCCGGTCAACGATGGTGGCCGCGCGCCGGGGCGCTATTTCGTCGCCGTGCTCAATGCCCAGGACGCGGTCATCACCAAGCGCGTGTTTGATGTCGACCTGGCCTTCAAGGAGGGCGCGCAAGCGGTTTTCAGCGATGAGGTAGCACTCACCCTCCCGTTCGCCGCGGCCGCTGATTTGGATGGGTGGCGGGTGTTGATCGGCCTGCAATTATCGGCCGAGGCGCTGGCCTATAATCGGCGCCTGCGCGACCCACGCTGACCGCCGCCGGTGCCCGCGCGCTAAACGCCGCGAAACACCGGCGGCCGTTTTTCGCGGAACGCGGCCATGCCTTCGGCGCCATCGGCGCTGGTGTTGACATGGTCCACCTGAACGCGGGCGATGGCAGCGATTTCGCTGGGTCCCTTGGGCAGGGCGGCGTTGGCGAAGCGCTTCAACATCTCGGTCGGCAGTGGGGCGGCGTCGCGGATTTTGGCGGCGAACTCGAGGGCCGTCGCCTCTTCCTGCCCGTCGGCGGTGATGCGGTTGACATAGCCCACCTCATAGGCCCGTTGAACCGTCATCGGCTCGCCGATCAACAACAGCTCCATGGCCACCTTATGCGGGATGCGGGTCGCCAGATTGCTGATCAGGCCGCCGGAAAAGCCGACCTTCACTTCCGGGTAGCTAAACATCGTGCTTTCCGCCGCGACCAACAGGTCGCACATGGTCGTCAGCACCATGCCGCCGCCGACGCACCAACCGCGCACGGCGCCGATCACCGGCTTGTCGACCGGCACGCCGACGCTCGGGATCGCGCGGTAGAGATCGTGGGGAATATCGTTCAAATCGGCGCCCACGGTAAACGCCTTGTCGCCGGCGGCGGCGAGCACCGCGACGCGTTCGTCGGACGCGCTGAAGCGCCGCCAGGCGGCTTCCAAACCGGCGACCAAGGCGTGGTCCAGACGGTTGCGGGTGGCCGGCTGATTCAAGCGGATGGTGGCGATCCCATCGGCCGCGTGGTAGGTCACCGCGTCCAAGTGGTCGTCGGTCATGGCATGATCTCCCTTTCGATGATGTGCTGTTGACGGTGGCAGACAAGCGGCCGCGCGCGGGGAAAGACGCTCATATGAACACAAGCTCCGGGTCGATTCTAGATCGTGTCCTCTACCGGGACGGCTTGATCATCATTCTCGACAAACCGGCCGGCCTGCCGGTCCATGGCGGCCCGGGCGGCGGCGACCATTTGGAACTCTACCTGGACGCCTTGCGCTTTGGCTTGGCCCAGCCGCCGGGGCTCGGCCATCGTCTCGACCGGGATACCTCCGGTTGCCTGGCGCTGGGCCGTCATCGCAAGGCTCTGCGCCGTTTGGGCCGCATCTTCTCCGCGGGCTTGGCCGAGAAAACCTATTGGGCTTTGCTCGACGGCGTGCCGGCGGCGGCCAGCGGGTTGGTGACCGCGCCCCTGCACAAGGTCAGCAACGCGCGGCGCGGCTGGCGCATGGTGGTCGACACCACCCATGGCAAAGCGGCGGCCACCGATTATCGGGTGCGGGCCAGCGATGGCCGGGTGAGTTTCGTTGAATTCACGCCGCGAACCGGGCGCACCCACCAAATCCGCGTGCACGCCGCCGAACTGGGCTGTCCGGTGATCGGCGACCCAATCTATGGGCGGCGGGATGGGCCGGCCGGGCCGTTACAACTGCATGCCCGCCGTCTGGTTTTGCCGCTGTATGAGGCCAAACCGGCGGTCGTCGCGGCGGCGGCGCCGCCGCCCCACATGGCGGCCCTTTTGGCGCGGCTGCCGGCGGCGTGCGATGACGATACGCCGGTCCAGTCGGTGCCATAGGTCGCATTATGCGGCGCCCGCGATGACTATTGTGTCAAAAACAGACTTAAAAACCGGAAGCGTCCGGCCTATGTGTGGGGCTCGGCACTGACAGGAGGCCAACCATGCCCCAAGCCCAAACCCACGCCCACGCCGCGCCGCGCCAAGATCTGCGCGCGCCGCTGACCTTCATTCGCAAACAAGCGACCAAACCGCAGTTTAAAAGCGCCGCGCTGACCGGCGGCGAGCCGGAGGTGACGTTCGAGTTGGAGCGCCACGAGGTCGATATTCACGACATGCGCCAGGTCGCCGACCGGTTGACCCTTGATGACACCGGGTTCGAGCTCCGCCGGATGCCGACCGCCGTCGCCGATCTTTACGACGACGCGGCCATCGCCCAGGCCTATGAGCCCGAGGTGATCGCCTTGTTGAAGGCGCATACCGGCGCCGACGACGTGGTGGTTTTCGACCATACCCGGCGGTCCGACGCGGCGACCGGCGCCAGCAACCCGGATGGTGCGCGCGGGCCGGCCTCGCGGGTGCATGTCGACTATACCGTCGCTTCGGGCCCGCAGCGCGCCCGCGACGTTTTAGGGGACGCGGCGGTCACGCGGGTGCTCGACGCCGGCGGGCGGATCATGCAGGTCAATGTCTGGCGGCCGATCCGCGGCCCGGTCCGGCGGGCGCCGCTGGCCTTGGCGGCGGCCAAAAGCGTGCCGTTCGACAGCCTGGTCGCCACCGATCAATTGTTCGCCGATCGCACCGGCGAGATTTACCACTTGGCCTATGACGCCCGGCAAGAGTGGTTTTACGCGCCGGAGATGACGCCGGAGGAGGTGATTCTGATCAAGGGGTGGGACAGTTTGGATGACGGCCGTGCCCGCTTCACGCCGCACGGTGCGGTGGTCCTGGACCGACCCGACGAGAGCTTGCCACCGCGTGAAAGCATTGAGACTCGGACTTATTTGGTGTTCGCCCCGGATTGAGGCGCGGGCCGATCAGCGGGGCAGGGCGGTGCCGATCCATTCAAAGCCCAGGATCAGCGCCTGACCGAAGGCGATGTCGCCAATCACCACCGCCACCGCCGCCAGGCTGGAAATGGCCAGCCCGGCGCGGGCGATGGCGAACAGCGTCCAAACCGCGCAGACCATGGCGACCATGGTGAGCGCCGGCGCGGCGCCGGCGACCAGGGTCATCAGCAGCATTAAATAGGTCAGTGGCAGGTTGGCCCATTGGTAGGGCACCAGATAGGTGAAAAATCGATCGCGCCGATCCATCGCGGTTAAAATCCGCTCCACCACCAGGGCGAAGGCGGCCCACAGGATCACGAAGATCAGGAACTGGCTGATCACAAAAGACAGCGGCGACAGGTCGGCCGGAATCGGATTGCCCTGGCGGAACATGATCAGCATATGCGCCGGAAAGCAGATCAAGAGAGCGGCGAAAGACCGCCAAAACCCGGTCGTGTCGCAGGTAAAGTAACTTAGCGCGTCCGGCCGTTGAACGGCTAGGCGCCAGGTCCCGATCACCGCGCGTCGCATTTCAAGGCGGTCGAACATGACGTTCAGGCGGCCTGAAAGAAGCGGTCGAGCACGGCCCGATAAACGGCCGTCAGATTGCGGATGTCATCGACCGGCACATGTTCGTTGACCTTGTGCATGGTTTGACCGACCAGGCCAAATTCAACCACCGGGCAATATTTTTGGATGAAGCGCGCGTCGGACGTGCCGCCGGTGGTCGACAGTTCGGGTTGACGGCCGGTGACCGTCTTCACCGCCTCGGCGACCAGCGCCGACAGCGGGCCCGGTTCGGTCAAGAAGCTCTCGCCCGAGCAACTCAGCGTCAAATCGTAATCGCCGCCCACGGCGTCGAAGGTTTCGCGCAACCAGGCGCCAAGGGTGGCCGAGCTATGCAAATCGTTGAAGCGGATGTTGAACACCGCCGAGGCTTTGGCCGGGATCACATTGGTGGCCTCGTTGCCGGTGTCGATTGAGGTCACCGCCGCCGTGGTTGGCGGGAAGTGGTCGCTGCCGGCGTCCAAGGTTTCGGCGGCCAGCGGCGCCAGCATACGCAGCAAGCGCGACAGCGGGTTGTCGGCCAAATGCGGATAGGCGGCGTGGCCTTGGGTGCCGTTGACGGTGAGCCGGCCGGTCAAGCTGCCGCGCCGGCCGATTTTGATCATTTCGCCAAGGTAATTGGGGTTGGTCGGCTCGCCGACGATACAGGCGTCGATCCGCTCGCCGCGGGCGGCCAACCAGGACAGCATTTTGACCGTGCCGTTGATCGCCGGGCCTTCCTCGTCGCCGGTGATCAAAAAACTGATCGAGCCGGCCGGCTCGCCATCACGCGCGGCGAGGTGATCGCCGACGGCGGCGGCGAAGGCGGCGATCGCCGATTTCATGTCGGCGGCGCCGCGGCCAAAGAGGCGGTTCTCGGAAATCACCCCGGCGAAAGGTTCCAAGCGCCAGCCGCCTTCGTCGCCAACCGGCACCACGTCGGAATGACCGGCGAAACAGAAATGCGGTGCGCCGTCGCCAATGCGGGCGTAGAGATTGTCGACGTCCGGGGTGTCGGTGTCGCTGAACAGCAAGCGGTGACAGGTGAACCCCAGGTCGCTCAGCACCGATTGCAAATGGTCAAGGGCGCCGCCCTCGGCCGGTGTCACGCTTGGGCACCGGATCAAGTCCTGGGCCAGCGTAACCGGGTCGAGCGCCATCGCCATCGCCGATCTCAATCGCGCAGGAGATCGTTGATCGAGGTCTTGGAGCGGGTTTGCGCGTCGACGCGCTTGACGATCACCGCGCAATAGAGCGACGGCCCCGGGCTGCCGTCGGGCAGAGGTTTGCCGGGCAAGCTGCCGGGCACGACCACCGAATAGGCGGGTACCCTGCCGATATGCACCTCGCCGGTGTCGCGGTCGATAATCTTGGTCGAGGCGCCGATGAACACGCCCATCGACAGCACCGAACCTTGTTCAACCACGACGCCCTCGACCACCTCGCTGCGGGCGCCGATGAAACAATCGTCCTCGATGATCACCGGGCCGGCCTGTAGGGGTTCGAGCACACCGCCGATGCCGACGCCGCCCGACAGGTGAACGTTTTTACCGATTTGCGCGCAGGACCCGACGGTCGCCCAGGTGTCGACCATGGTGCCGCTGTCGACATAGGCGCCCAAGTTCACGAAGCTTGGCATCAGCACCACGCTGGGCGCGATATAGGCCGCCCGCCGGACCACGCAATTGGGCACCGCGCGAAAGCCGGCGGCCCGGAAGTCCGCGGCCGACCAGCCGGCGAATTTGGACGGCACCTTGTCCCACCAGGACGAGGCCATGGCCGGGTCGCTGCCGGGGCCGGCGGGACCGCCCGGCATGACATCCATGTCGTTCAAGCGGAAGGACAGCAGCACCGCTTTCTTGGCCCATTGGTTGACCTGCCACTGATGGTCGCCTAGCGGCACGGCGGTGCGAATGCTGCCGTTGTCGAGCCCGGCCAGGGCCGCCTCGACCGCCTCGCGGACCGCGCCCTGGGTGTCGAGCCCGATGCTGTCGCGGTCTTCCCAGGCTTGGTCGATCACCGTTTCAAGCTGGCTGTCGGTCATGGTTTTCGCTCCTGCTGCTGGCGGCCGCACTAGGCCGCGTCATCCCAATTAATCGGTGGCCCAGTGGGCGGAGGATGGCCAGTGCCGGCGACCTTGTCAACGCCGGGACGTGACCGTTACGCGGCATCGGTGTGACGCTTCAAATCGCAAAGAAAACTGACCAAATCGTCGGCCCGGTGGTGGACATGGGCGGCGTCGCCGCCGGTCGCCGCCCAATCCGCCTCGGTGCGCAACCAGACCGTGGTCAGGCCGAGCGCGGCGGCCGGTTCCAGGTTGATCGCCATGTCCTCG
>MDSZ01232467.1_pt1 | contig 13440 bp, 8 predicted proteins | sample 811201 | NCBI WGS metagenome assembly MDSZ01 (sample SAMN05326647, study PRJNA326480) | marine metagenome | isolation source: seawater | place: Indian Ocean: North | collected 2010
ACGTCGTTAGCAAGAGCTTCTTGAGCATCTGCCGCTGCTCCTTGTACTTCTAATATCTTGTTAGCAATTTCAACTTGTTTTTCACTAACAGCTGTAATTCCTTGGAAATCAACTCCGCCTGCGGCAGTAGGAGCTGACCCGCTTGTTCCTAAAAACTTGTTTAAGCCTTTTCTTCGTATATCTTCGCCTTCTTTTCCTGCTACTTGAGGAAGCAAATTGGCGACTTGCCTTTGGAGTTCTGGCGCAACAGCTGTAACACTTCCAGCCTGCATAGCTGTGTTAACCGCATTTATTAGACGAGCAGCTGTGTCTTTTTCTTCAGCCGTACCATATGCGGCATCAAATGTTAGTTGTTCTAAAGTCTTTTGTTTTTCTTGTTCTCTTTTTAGAGACTCTTGTAAAGCACTAAGTCTTTGTGTAGAGTTTGTATTCTTTTCAAGAGCCTGTTTTAATGCGCTATATTGTTTTTGCAGCTTAGCATTCTCATCAGCCATCTTAGCCATGCCTGTGCCAAGCTCACTGCCAGTTCCTGAAACATCTTGTGTTTGAAGTTTTTGCGTATTTTCATCAAGTCTTTTTCTGACCTGTTTGAATTCATTAGATAGTTCGCCAACGTTGCCAGCCATTGCTGGATCAAGACCAGCACTATCTAGCAAATTAGCTTGCTGGCCTTTAAAGTTTGCTTGAACTTCTTCGTCAGTTGGCCCACCAAATCTACTAACGCTTATGTTTTTTGCATACTCTTGTTCAGCATCGAATCTCATCTGCATTGCTTGATTAGATTTGTTTATGTAATCAAGCTCAAGAGCATTTCTTTTTGCATACATGCCGCCAAGATTATTTACATGCTGCTCAGTTAGCTTCGCAACTTCTACAAAGGCATCAAGCATCTCTTGCTGAGACCCTTTGAGTTCGTCCTCAATAGTGTCTATTGCTCCTTGTCTTTTTTGAGGATCATTTAAGTCTTTCATCAACTGTGGATCTAGACCAGCCATAACCCTATCAAGACGATTTCTTTGTTGACTTCCTTCGCCAAGACCTGCGTAACCTTCTCTACCAATAGCTCCCTCTAGCTGTTGTTTCATATTCTCAGCAAAAGAGTCTTCTGTAACATTTGTTCCTTGAGACGCAGCTAAGACCATAGTGCTTATGTTACGCTGTATGAAACCAGCATCTTTAGCATCTTGGCCAAATCTACCTAAACCTGTTCCAGCTTTTCCTCCAACCCCTTCGCCAGCAACATTTGAAAGCCTATCAATCATTGATTCAAATCGTTTTATTGATTCGCTATCTGTAGAATCAGCTCTTAATTGACTAGAAAGACCTGTGCCAATACTTGCAGCTCCTGTTGGGCTAGCAGTTTTTGCTAGAGCATCTCCAAAACGTTTAGCTCTATAAGCAGCTTCATCAAAAGCACTTACAGTTCCTTTAACCTGTCTTAATTTTGCTATTTCTTCTTCTCTTGCTCTTGCTGCTTCATCAAGTTTTTCTCTTGATTCTTGTCTTGCTTGTATTTCTTCTCGTATCTTATCTATTTGGTCTTGTCTTATTGATCTTTCTTTGAGCAATGTTGGAAGCATTCCAGATATTTCAGAATCAAATTCCTGAACACTCTTTGAACTCTTGGCCATTGATTCAACAAGAATTTTTGTCTGGTCTTGATTTTGTTTAGCAAATTTCAAGCCTTCTTCGCCACCAACAGTGTTTTTAGCAGCTTCATTAGCTCTCATTGTTTTTGCTAGAGCTGCGCTAGCACCTATTTCTTTATTACTGAAGCTTTCCATAGCATCAGCCATCTCGCTTGTAGCGTCTGTGAATTTCCTTTGTCTTAGAGCTTCCTCTGCTTCCTTTGTAGCATTTACAAATCCATATATACCACCGACAGCAGCACCAATAGCCATACCCCAAGGGCCGAATACAGCACCAGCTTGAGCGCCAGCAGCTCCACCAGAGAGAGCGCCTCCAATTCCGGCTTGCGTAACAGCGGCTTCGCCTCTACCACCAGAAATTTCGCCAGACTTAATCTGCTCCATGGCTTCGTCTTTCATCTTGCCACCAAATTGTCCAACGGCAGCAATAGCTACTTGAGCAGCCGCGCCAAGCATTTTTAGCATCTTGACGTTCTTTTGTTGGGCAGCTAGCTCTTTCCTTGTTCCATTAATTTTTGCAGCCTGATCTCTTAATCCTTTTGTAGCAATCGCTTCTTCTTTTTTCAGCAATCCAGCAGAAGACCTTTGAATCTTAAGCTGTTCTTGTTGAACCTGCCTAGCATTCTTCATATCTTTCTGCATTCCTGCCACTGTGCCGCCAAGACCTGCCTCTCCCAAAGCGTCCATTTTTCCTTGTTGCTTCTTAGTTAAAGGACCGCCTCGTTCACCAGTAAATTGCTCAAGATCGGCTTTGGTGAGTTTTATTCCAGCATCGCCAGCCTTTTTCTGTAACGAATCTTTTATGGCCTGCTGTTCAGCTTTGGCTTTCTCTCTAAGCTCTGAGGCTTTGCCTCCTCGTTCTTTTAATTCCGCAGACTTTGCTTTAAATCTTTCTTTAATTTTTCGGCTTTGTTCTACTTCCTGATCTTTTCGAGCAGACAAGTCCATTCTTTTTCTAGCGGCTCCAGCGCCAAACATACCACCCTCTGCTCTAGCTTCAGCTCCTTTTGCAATTTTGGAATCTTTACCAAAAAAATCACCAAGACCTTTTGCGAAACCTTGCTGAGCTTTTGATACAGCAGTATACGCAGCCATACCGCCACTAATAGAATCAACAAGTCCATCAAATCCTTCACCTGCAATTCCTAATTGACCAGCAAAAGACTTAATACCTTCTCCAGCGGCTGTAATCGCAGTGTACATAAATGTAGCAGCAGATGCCGTTTCTAACATCTGTTTGCTTAGAGTAGCGGCGCCTTTAGACATAGCGTTAATACCAGCGATATTAAAAGCACCCATGCCTCCTGCGGCGCCCATCATTCCACCAGCATTAAAATGCTTTACTCCGCCTCTTCCTACTCTACCGCCAGTAGCGTACTTGTTCATCGCTCCTAGCTTGCCATAACCAATAGAGCGAGCGGAATCTTTATTAACAACAAATTCGCCGGGAGTTAGCATAACTGGCGATAAGCCCGAACCGAATATTCCACCACCAGTAGCTTTTCTTGCTGGCTTTTTGTTTGGTCCGTATATTTTTGTCTTCAATAATTTTAAGTTCGTGGAGTCATTTATTTGAGTGACTTTTCCATCTAGACTGATGTCGTCACTGCCTCCACTAAGCCCTATTCCACTTAATTTATTTTGCTGAAATTCGTGACGAAGAAACTTATCTAAAAGAACGTTTTTGCCTACTTTTGATCTTTTAACTTCTGCGTATCCATCACCAAATGTTCCATCTAAGGGACTATTTCCTCCAAACCCTACACCTTGTTTTATTATGCCAGTCTTAGCTAAAATTTGTTCAAAGATTGAGCCTTGAGCCGTTGGATTTTTTGAAGTAGCGGCATAAGACTTAAGCAGTCCTACAAGACCATACTTAGGCGCTCCGTCAGCATGAAACCCAACTGTATTTAGCGACCTTTGAGTTGCACCAAGACTACCTATTACAGTATCTTCTCCGCCTTTGCCAGCAGTAAAACCATGCGTGCCTTCTTTAAAGCTTTTTCCAGCTAGTTTTCTCGAAGACCTATTTTGGTTTATGGTGTTTCCTCTAGCAAACGCGCTACTCATTTTAGTTATGCCACCTTTGGCATACCCATTAATACCATTGAGGCTTGAGCCAAGAGCTTGAGCAGCAGACTTTCTTAATACAAACTCTCCCGGCTCTAATAAAGCAGGAACAGTATCGCCATTACCTCTGCCGGGAACCCAACCACCTGCGCTAAATCTGTGTATTCTTCCTCCAGCATTTTTACCACCAAACAAACCCTTGCTCGCACCAAAGGCTAGTCCTCCAAGCTTAACGGTTCCAAGAACAGTTATTAATGGTATCAGAGGAGAAAGAGCATTAAATACGTCTGTAAGAGCTTTTGCAAAACTTATAGCAGTATTAGTCAAAACTCTAAACCCATCAGAAGCCAAAATCTCACGACCTAGCTCTTTGAATTCTTCTTTAACTTTTGCTAGTTGTACAGCTAAACTTTGTTGCGCTTTTTCCGCATCTTTAGAAAGACTATTGGCTCCTGACTGCTGAGCCATAAGTGCAGCTTGTGCTGTGCTGAATTCTTGGATTAACGGGATGACTTTAGAAACTTGTCTAAACCCACCAAGCTGTTCAACGATTGCAGAGAACCTCAAGTCCGTTGATTCTAAACCCTGCAAGGCGCTACTTAATCTTCTCACCGCTTCAAAAGGACCAACGAACTGACCTTCAAGATTTGTTAATTCAATACCAAAACTTCTTAGAAACTCAATGGTCTTTGGTCGTTGCAAACGAGTAAAGATAGTTCTAAAACCAGTAGCGATAGTTTCTGCTGTTTCACGAGTAGTAGCACGAACAGATGTAAATAGCGCTATGAGTTCTTCTACGTTGCCACCGGCAGCTTTAAACGCACCACCAGTACGAATAATAGCCTGACCAATATCAGCAGATTCAACAGCAAACTGACCAGCAACAGCATTAATCTTTCCAAGCAAAGGTTCTAGACCACTTGCTTCAATCTTAAACTGTCGCATAGCAGCAACAGCGGCTTCTGTTGTATTTGTAATATTATCAAATGTTGGAGCTAACTCTGTTTTAGCAAGAGCAGCCATCGCTATTTGCACATCTTTAAGCCCTAAGCCTGTCTGCTTTAAAATTAAGGCGGTTTTGACCAAGCTATTTGAAGAGACACCAAGACTAGTTGACAAGTCAGAAACAGTCTTTTGTAATCCACTAACATTTTTTAAAGTAGTTCCAGCAACTTGCGCCACCTTAATCATTGACCGTTCAAATTCTATAGCATCTTTTATGCCTTGCTCAAGAACATTAACAAAGCCATAGAATATTCTTCTTGCTAGATCAAACTTAGCAATATGAGTAAAAGCATATCTCATACTCTTAGAAAACTGATCCATACCAGAAGCAGCAGATTTAGCATCATTGCTTATAGCTTTTGCTGTGGTAGATACTTTCGACAGCTCTTTAGAAGTTTTAGCAGCGTTCTTGACAGATATTGGAATGTCAATCGGCTTCATTTGCGAAGCTAATTGGTTTTGTATTCTTTGTACATTTTTAGGAAGTTTTAAATTTACTTCGACATCTACAGATTTAAGATGCTTCTTTACATCTTGAGCAAACTTTCTTGCATTTTTAAGACCAGTGAACTTAACCTGAACATTGCCAATTTCGTTAAGCTTCTTTTTTAAATCTCTAACGGACTTAGCTGTGCCTTTGGTATTTAACTTGACATCTACGCTACCAATATCCTTAAGAGACTTCTTCAAGCCTCTCAGGGAAGTATTGACTTTAGTCTTTGGGATTTGTAAGTTAAGTTCTGCTGTTAATGCAAACTTGCTCATCTGCCACCTCAAAAAAAATGGGCATACCGATAGACAGATCTAGCGATACACCCACTTTCCAGTTTTTACTATTCGGTTGTTGTTTCGGCTTTTGCCTTGCGCGTAGTCCTTTTTCTGGTAGTCTTAGGTTTTTCTGCTACCTCTTCCTCTTCAGATTTTTCTTCTTCGTCACTAGGAACGGGAACTGGTTTTCCTGAGTCGTCTAAAAATGGAGAAAATTCTTGAATGACTTCTCCCTCAAAATCAACCTTTTCGCCATCTCTATTAACGTAGTAAGATTCGCCATCTTCATCGTAAGCAATGAATCGACCGCTTTCATCAATCAGTCTTTCAATGCCTTCTTCATCAATGTCTATCCGATGACCATCTTTGTTTATTAGATTAAGTTCATCGTCTGAAAGGTTGTAGTCTCTCAGGAATTTGTTTTCTGGTAAGTTCTTGTCGTAGTCAGGATCTAACCCATAAATCTTTTCTGCTAGTTCTCCAGCAGCTTTGACAACAAATGGTTGTGAAGCATTTTCTTCATAATCTTCTATGTTAGAAAAATATTGCTTTCCATTTTGGTTGTATAAACATAGGTAGACCAAGTATGAAAATCTTTCATTGTCAGCCTGACCTTCAGCAGTATTATTATCCATTGAGTTTCTTTCAGAGATTAAAGCCCTAAATTCAACTCTTTTCTCTTGTATTTTCAAAGCTAGTTCTCTAGCTTCTTTAAGAGAAATACCACCTCTACCAAGAGCTTTTTCTCCATCAGAAATTTCTTCTATAATGGACTCGTACTGCTCTTGTTTTTGTTCATTCCAAATACCTTGCTCTTCCATAACTTGCGAAAGCTTTTGTCTCAAAACCGCTCCTGATTGAAGGGCGTCTTTGAAAGCTTTGTTGTAAGCAAGCTGAGCTTTTTTGTTGTCTTTAGAATCTGGTAGTTTGATATAAGCAACTACTTCATTGCCTTCGTTATTTACAGATTCAATTTTGATCCTATTCTTCGCCATTTTCCTCTTCTCCTGTGTTCATGGGTTTAACTGGTAGATTCAACTGATATTTCAACCATTTAATATCATAAGACGAAAATTCTGTTTCCAGATTTCTCGCTTGATTGTTGCCTCTATCCAGTATTTCCGACCTTACTAATTCGTAGACTTCTTTTAGATGCTTTTGTTCTGGCGTTAAAGGCTCAGAACTTTCATGCCCCCAAAGAAATCCTAAATGCTTTTCTACAGAGCTTAAAGCTCCAATCATAGTTGTTTGTATCTTTTTCTTAGATACTCTTAGAAGCCTCTCTTTTGAAGCTTCTTTTTGCCTGTCGGTTCTATCGGTTTTGTATTTTTCCGATTTCCTGACAAGTTCAGCATATGACTCTTCCATCACCATGCCCTCCTCTATCTTCCGAGATTATTTGCTTGTAACATCCTTTTTCTTTTAACGTCTTCAAACTTCGTATGGTGAACATTATTGTCGCCTTCTTCAGCCGACTGCTTCACTGTTTCAAGTCTTGATTTAACGTTCATCTTTCCTTCCGGCCCATTCAAATCATATATTTTTTGAACCTCTTCCTTGCTTCTAGCGGGGACAAGCACATGATCCGCGTTTTGATGCTTACCTGCTATTTCTTCAAACCTATCTTGACCTTGTTGCTTTTCTGTTTCTCTTCTTCTTTTTATGAGCCAGCCATCAAGAGCGTCGTCATCTTCTATTACATTTTGCGGAGGTTTATCAGTAGCCTCATCTAAACTTGAATAAAGCCTAGTCCAAGCTAATAAATCCTCCTGCTGTCTTGAAAATTCAAACGAAGGTCGTCTAAGTACTCTTTCTGCGTCTTTACCGCCGTTAACCCAAATCTTTTGCCAATAGTACGATCTAACAATCGCTCTCATATCTTCATTAGATATTGGATCTTTTTCGGTTAGTCTTAAAACAAATGAAACATCGACATCCGAAAAGTCATAAGGAGTGCCGTCTTCATTCGTTGTTGTATTTTCTATAATCCAATTCCATCTACTGTATGTGGCAATACCTTCACAGTCTGCATGGTCATTGGCGTGTTTTATTTTATGTAATTTTGTTTGTTCTTTTTCTAATTGTCTTAGTCTTCTTCTATGACCTTCTCTAAGCTGCGGAACTAAAAAATTAGAATATATATTTATCTTCTCATTCTCCATGCTTGTGACGTTTTTCAAGAGTTGTAACTCTTGCTCTTCAGACCAGACTTCTTGCTCGATCATATAATCAAGCATTTCTTCTCTAGTAAAAACACCAGAAAGCAAAGCTTCTTCGTAAGCTTCTACGAAAACTTTTTGAGCTAAGTAATTTTGCTTCATTGTTAAAGGATGTACATGTAATGTTAAATGCTTCCATTCAACTATTTCATATCCAAGCAAAATCTTAGACAAAAGATATTGTATTTCGTAGTCTTTCATCCTTTAAGATCCTAAAAAGTCAGTTCATTCACTCGCCTACTGTCCCTATAATTAAATTGGCTATCGCTATGTGAACTGACAAAGGGGCTAGTTTCCTAGCCCCAAATGTCAAACTACAATTACGAACCGTATTGGTCATTAAGCACAACTGTTCCTGCGGCTGAACCATCAGCAGATGCAAAAATGTAGTCAAGCTTATTGAAGTTACGATAAGAGTAAGTGATAGATGCGTTAGTACCACCAGTATCAAGACCATTCCAAGTAATAGAAGTAATCTTGTTCTTAGTACCTAAGTCAAATGTGTGAAGTCTATTTCCAGCTCCAGTATCTTGGTCTACAACAGCTGTGTCATAGATCGAGAACTTAATTGTTCTTTCAGCCAAGTTGTCAATTTCTGGCTGAGCAGCTTGATTGTTCATCTTAGCTACGTCAGTCACAAGAGCTTCAATGTCAGTTGTAACTTCAACAGGGAAAGTAACGTATCTGTGATAAGGAACTTTCATCCCTAGAATGTTGATAGCTTCACGACCAAAGTCAACACTAACGCTAACATTTTGAACTGCCAACTCAGTGGCTGTACCACCAGCAATAGTCAAGCTAGAAATCTCAGTTGGAACGCCTCCAGTTTCAAATGCAAATCTGTTTCTTCTAGTGATGTTGCCTGTCATCAGGTCTCCAACACCAGTAGCATAAGGACTGTTTTGGATTCTTAATCCGGGAGCATCGTGCCAAGTTTGATGGTTTCCTACTAGAGTAATAGACTCTGTAAAGTTACCGTCTGTAGCAAAGTTGAACGAAGCAGACGAACAATACATACCAGACATATAAGCGATACTATCGGGGACATCATCACCAGCAGCTTCATCAGTATCAGCGTTGACACTAAAGTAAACATCAACTTGATTATTTTGGTCTCCAGTAATTGTCACCTTACCAGCAGCAGCATTGTCCATAGCGCGAGCATATGCAGCTGTATATTGGTCTAGTACTCTTTCGATAGTTACTTCTACGTCAGGTACTTCTTCAACGTCTTGATAAACTTCAAGCTGACCAAGTTGAAAAGTCTGTTCTAGGTTGTAATTTGTGCTAATTCCAACACTTTGTACACCCGGAACATACTCAATGTTCTCCGTTGTGGCATCAACCGTAGGCTGGCCATTGGGATGTGTAGCAAATCCAAGGGCTTCAATAGCCCAATAGGTTCTTTTGTTTGCCATTATTATCTCTCCTAAAAGGAAGTTCGTATATACGTTTCTAGATTATTATACACCAATTAAGATAATTACTACTTAATTACCTCAGCGTTTAATCTAACAACACCATGGTATAAATTAGGTGAAATTTCATCAGAAATAGACACCCTAGAGTCTCTTATTATCATTTGTCCTCCTCCGACTCCATCATACTTGTATCCACCTTCACCACTAGGTTTTATTAGTTCAGTATGGATTTTTGCATTGTTATTTACCATACCTCTGTAATCTAATGGAAACGCTTCATTCCTTCCAATTCTATCGCTATCAAACATTTCTATTCCTACTTCTTCTTGAAATGATATGATGTCGAGTATTTTATCTCGATCATAATCGTTTTCAGCTAAGACATGGAATAAAACATCTGTTTTTATATAGTGAGACAATCCACCTAATGCATAAGGTTGAAAATCTCTATCTTTTACTACTTCAACTCCAACCGCTGGAAGCTGTAGTCTTGTTTCTCCTAATTGAGACCAGTCTCCAGAACCAGACAGAGTAAAATCTCCATCAGCTCTTTGTGATCTATACTGAATTTCTCTGAAGAAAGAAGAGCTAGCTCTAGTAAACTTAACCCATTTATAGCTAAATTCTGCTGTTACCTCGCTAGTGGTTGGTATCGCAGAATCAAAGACAACTCTTCCATTTGGGTAATCAATATGATGTGAATATGTTCCAACACCAGAAGTGGGATAGAAAGCTCCATCTACGAATACTCCCGATACTCCGGGATATTTTTGATGCGTAGTTGTAAGTGGCTGAGTTGCTCCACTAAATCCACTTTGCCAAATCCAGTTAGACCTAAAGCCTTCCCAAACTTGACCATCTGTGTATCTAGGATCATCAACCAATCTGAGCTTGTGCTTGTCTCCTCCGTATAGACCGGACGTAGGAATCTCTACATTTACAAACCCACCAGCATCCATGAAGCCCCAATCAAAATGCTCAATCATATTGTCTTGTATTAAGGACGATATTGTACTATCGCCTATGTTTGAAATCTTGTTTAGAAAAGCCATATATTTACCAGTTTTGTTTAAAAATGCGTTCTATTATTTTTACAATCTTTTCGCTAGCCGAGCCTCTTTGCAAAGCTCTTGTAATAAAGTTGTCATTTTTTGTTCCGCTATATGCAGGATCAATCCTCCAAGAACCTCCTCGTTCCATATCGCCTAACCCAGACCTTCCTTCTCCGCTTTCTGCGACAAAGGTAAAACCTTTTACGATTACAGCATCCCCTCTAAATAACAGCCACCTTAACCAAGCTATTTCTGATTTTCTTGCTCTTTTCTTTTTTCTTGAATAAGAATAAATTGAAGAATAAGCGGTTTCAGACAAAACATTGTTATAATCCGTTGGCTGAATTTTAAGCAGGACTTTCCCAGCGTTCCTTCCGCTACCTCTTTCAGCTTCTACAAAAATAGAGTTACTAACAGCTTCCGCTATACTTGTAGACGCATTAGTAGCTTGAGATTTAGTTAAACCAAGTTCTCCGCGTAATAAACCCGATCTTAAATCTTTAAGTTCCTCGCAATTATAAATAGCCTTATAGACTATTTCCTTTACTTCTTTTGCTATACCATTAGATATTTTTGAGCCAATACTATTAAGATGCTTTTTTGCCGCGTCTTCTATAAACTTAGTTAAATCAGACTGACGTTCTTTAATAGTTATAGTAGCTTTTCCAATGTTCATTAAACTCTTTCCCAAAACAAGACAATGTATTGAGTTGGGTTTTGTTTAAATCCTTGATTGTATGGCTCGGATATTCTTTTGTATCTGCCTTGATTAGCATCTCCAACATCTATTAAGAGTTCTTTTGCTTTTACAAGTTTTTCATAATCATTCATATACCCGACCGTTTGTACAACATTGTTTGGAACATCAGCATTAAAGCCGACATCTATAAAATTCCTTCTATCATAGTAAACTCTTAGTTCAACACTTTCAGTAGTCTCAATATTTTTAAATCCTTCTCCACCACAAAGCGGACAAGGAGTACCTCTATTAAAAGGAATCGGCCCTCCAGTTCTGTAGATATTTACAGACCTTCCACCGAAAGTGTTTGCAACACAGTTCTCACACTTCTCTTTTTTTTCTGGATAAACAAGCGTACAAGTTCTGTTGAATAGAAGTATGGCTTCATTCAATTTCGCAAATACGCTTGCGGGTAATTTAATCGCCATAGTCTACACCTTAAGAAGTTGCATCGCCGGAATAGTATCTTACATGTTCAAATCTTGCGTCATATTTTGTTATTTGTCCTGCTTTATCGGCAGCGTCATTTACACCACCACCAGCACCTTTGACAGTCATGTCAGAAGTATCTCCAGCAGTTAAAATATACTTTGTTCCAGTAGCGCTAGTGTTAGCACCTTTTGGAGCGCCGACAACAATGCTTCCGTTTTTTTCGGTAGTATTTGATGTATGCGCATTTGTTACTACGTCAGACATTATTTATCTCCTTTTAGGATTCTAATTCGGTTATTCTTGCCTTAGCTGCATCAAGTTCAGCTTTGAGTTCTTTAACTGCTGCAACTAAGTAAACGTTAATCATATGAGAGTCCAAAGTTTTAATGTTTTCCACCAAAATTTCTTCGGTCATCATATCACAGACATCAACATCTGTTGTTATCACTGCTTCTGGAAGTTCTGCTTCAACTTCTTGAGCAAGGAAATTGTAATAGTATGTGCTACTATCAATATTCCCAGAGTGATGACAATCCGCATAATCATCTGTGTATCTAAATTTAACTGGTCTTAGAGCGACTATTTTGTCCAAAGCTCCAGAGATGGTAGTTACGTCTTGTTTGATACGAGAGTCAGAAACAACAGTCCAAACAGAACTGACTGGCTTACCAGCCGAGTTAGAGCTTAACTGAAGTTCGTGTGTTGGAGAGGCAACATTGATTCCAACCTTACCATCATTGGTGACTCTAATTCCTTCATCATCGCCATCGTTGCTTAACCACATGTCGTTAAGAGCAACGTTTCCATACATGGTTGTTTTGTCAGATCTGATAGAAAACTCAGAAATGTTATTTGTATCACTATCAAATCTACTAATAGCCAATTTAGCTCCGGTATCAGCGGCACTAGTTCCAGCTTGAATGTAAGCAGTATCAGTAGTGCTTCTTGAACCAAACAATCTAATTGCAGAGTAAGAGCTATTATCTCCAACCATAAGCGATGCGTTTTCACCGTTTACATGTAGATAATTAGTTCCTGCCGCAAAATTATCATATGGACTATCAGTGTTAATTCCGACATGGCCAAGTCTATCAATAGTCAAGTGGTTTGGAATAAAAGATCCAGAGTTATTAATCTTCAACACATCAGTAGAAGACTTATAACCAATTGAAGACCAATTTCCAATTGTCGCCATTCCGCTGCCGGAAGTATTAGACCCAATATATATAGCAGTTTCACTACCCATTGGGTTTTCTAATCCAACAGTAGTGTCACCACTAGCATATACATGGGTGTTAAACATAGGTCGCCAAGTATCTGGAGCAGTGCCAGAAGCTCCTATGCCCACATTGCCATTTGTAGAATCAAGCACCAATTGGCTATGATTCGTTGTTCCGGCAGATCTAGTATGCAATAAGCCTTGTTTTGTAGAGCTATCCCATTGCAATCTTGCATAGTTAGAAATTGTAGCATTTGAATTTCCAGAACCAACAAAAAGATGAGCGTCTCCATATTGAGCGCCAACAACCATACCTATATCACCTGTGGTAGTTGTTTGCTCTCCAATGTCTTGGCCTACTACAAAATTTTCTTTAGGATACAAAGAACCAAAAGAAGCATTCCCGCCACTTGTTAGAACAAATAAAGCTTCTGTAAAATCTACTCTATTTTTTCTGTCATCGTCGTAACCTATAAAGAACCTTCCAGTCCCGCTAGCACTTGTGTCTATACCCATTCCAAAGGTAGACAGCAAGTTATCTTGGTTTATGGGGTGATTACCTTTATATTTATTAACAATGATGTCTGCTGAGTTAGTAGGCTTGCTTTGTAGGTCTAACCTAAGAGCGTTGCCAGAAGCCCTAAAGTGGAAAGGTTCTTCTGGATAATCAACGTTAAAACCAAAGTCACTAACGTCATTTATGACAAGTTCTCTTTTGAATAGCTTAGTTCTTTCATCTAGATGGCCGATATTTAAATTAACACCACTAGCTACACCTAATATGTTAGGACTATTTTTTACAAAGAAGGCTACGCCAGATTCAGGATGTTTTCTGTCAACATAAACAGGCGGATTCACACCACTAG
>MDSZ01233574.1_pt1 | contig 13439 bp, 14 predicted proteins | sample 811201 | NCBI WGS metagenome assembly MDSZ01 (sample SAMN05326647, study PRJNA326480) | marine metagenome | isolation source: seawater | place: Indian Ocean: North | collected 2010
CCACCACGTTGATAGGCTGGATGTGGAAGCGCAGTAATGTGTGCAGCTGACCAGTACTAATAGCTCAATTGGCTTGATTTATGCACTGAAAAAAATTTTGAAGAAACGATATCTGATAAAATTGCCATTATATATATACTTATTTCTATAAGCTTGATACACACTTATATTTTTATATGCCCTACAAACAAGCAAAACAAAAATTGAGTGAAATCTTTTGGTGCAAGAGTTGTCTTAATATGTCGACTCGTCCAAGAATTTTTTTTGATAAAAATAAAATTTGTAATGCTTGTATTTGGAGTGTCGAAAAAAAAGAAATAAATTGGAACAAAAGAAAAAATGATTTTTTAAAAATTGTTAAAAGATACAAATCTAATAAGGATTATGATTGTATTGTGCCTGTAAGTGGTGGAAAAGATGGGTCTTTTATATGTTATACTTTAAAACACAAGTTTAATTTAAATCCTTTAGCTGTAACTGTACGTCCTCCTCTCGAATTAGAACTTGGTAAGAATAATTTGATTAATTTTATAAATTCTGGATACGATCATATTCATATTTCCCCAAACAGACATGTAATGCGAGCATTAGATAGAATAGGTTTTGAAAAACAAGGGTTTGCATATTTTGGTTGGTTAACTTCAATATATACATCTGTACTAAATTTGGCATCAAAAATGAATATTAACCTAATTGTTTATGCTGAAGATGGAGAAATAGAATTTGGAGGCACGAGAAATTTAGAAAGAAAAAAAATTTTTTCTTTTGAACATCAAAAAAAAGTTATTCTTGAAGGTGGATATGATGATTATATGAAAATACTAAAAAAAAAATTTAAAAACTTAAATCTTTTTCTTTACCCAAACCAAAAAAACTTAAAAAAAATTAGAGCAACATTTTTTTCTTATTACACTCCATGGGACCCTTATAAAAATTATTTAATAGCAAAGAAAGAATGTGGTCTAGCTGAAAACGAAAACACCAATCAAGGAACTTTTACAAATTTTGCTCAAAATGATCAAAAATTATACCTGCTACATATGTATTTAATGTATTTAAAATTTGGTTTTGGTAGAGCAACACAAGATGCTGGAATTGAAATTAGACGTGGAGCGATGACAAGGTCACAAGCTTTAAATTTAGTAAAATTATATGATGGTTTATTTCCAGATGAATATTTGTCCGACTATTTGGAATATTACCAAATGAATAAAATTCAGTTTTTTAAAATACTTAAAAAATTTACAAATAAAAATATTTTTTCATATAAAAACTTTAAATTTTATCCAAAATTCAAAATAATTTGATGAAAACAGTAAATATTATTAATATTGATTCAGGTAATTTATATTCAATAGAAAAAGCTATTAAAAAAATAGGATATAAGGCTCATATAATTGAAAAAATTGAAAATATACATGATGACCAATCATATATAATACCTGGTGTAGGATCTTTTTTTGCAGCTATGAGTTCAATTCGTAAAAAGAAATTAATTAAACCAATTAAAGAGATTGTTAAAAGAAATATTAAAATTTTAGGAATATGTGTTGGAATGCAATTGCTATCCAAATCCTCCTCTGAAGATAAATTCTCTAGAGGTTTAGGTTTAATAAATACAAAGGTAGTCAAATTAAAAGAAAAAAAAAAAATTATAGTTCCACACGTAGGTTTTAATAACGTTAGCATTAAAAATTGTATAAAATTGTTTAAAAACATAAATGATAATTCTGATTTTTACTTTGACCATTCTTATAAAATGAGCATACCTAAAAAAGCAGTTTTTAAGTTTGCTGAAACCAATCACAATCAAAAATTTATTTCAGCATTTGAAAAAAAAAATTTATTTGGAGTTCAATTTCATCCTGAAAAAAGTAAGGATAATGGACTACAATTACTCAAAAATTTTTTAGAACTCTAAAAACTAATGTTAAAAAAGAGGATAATTTTTACATTGCTTTATAAGAAAAAAAATTTTTACTTATCAAGAAACTTTAATCATCAAAAAATAGGAAATATTGATTGGTTATTCAAAAATTATAAATTTAAAAATCTTTATCAAGATATTGATGAATTAGTAATTTTAAATATTGAAAATGATAAAAATGAGAAATTGTTTGATAATTTTTGTAATACCGTTAAAAAAATTTCAAAAGATTTATATTTTCCATTATCAGCAGGTGGGCAGGTTAACAGTTTTAATAGAGCGACTAAGATTTTCAACTCTGGTTGCGAAAAGGTGGTTATTAATTCATCTTTTTTTAACAATCAAAACTTAGTTGATAAAATTTCAAAATTGTATGGGTCACAAAGCATAATATTTTCAGTCGACTATGTAAAAAAGAAAAATAATTATTATGTATATATAGATAATGGCAAATTAAATACAAAAATTACTTTAAAAAAATACTTGAGTAATAATTATAAAAAAAATTTTGGTGAGATAATGTTAAGATCAATTGATAGAGATGGCTCAGGACAAGGTTATGATTTAAAAATTTTAAAATTTCTACCAAGTAAAATTAACAAACCAATTATTATTTCAGGCGGCGCAGGTCATGAAAATCATTTACTTCAAGCATTATTAAGTAATAAAATTAATGCTGTGAATACTAGTAATTTATTAAATTTTATCAATGATGGACTTAAAAATGCAAGATTAAATATATCAAAAAAAATTAAATTACCAAATTGGAAATAAATTTATGAAAACCTACTATTCAAAAAAAATTTTAGGTGGATTTTTAAAAACAAAAAATTTTATGTTTTCTGAAAATAAAAATCTGCTTAATGATGCTTTAAAAATAAATAAATTGTATTTAAAGCAAAAACAAAGAGACTATTGTAAAAATTGTGAGAATAAAATTGATAGAAAAAAATATTTTAAATCTTTTGGAGTGAAATATTTTTGCTGTAAAATTTGTGATCATATAAATGGTGAACGAGAGGATACTGACAGATACGTAAAAAAATTATATATAAATGATAAGAAATTTATTTATGGGAAAAAATATTTAAAAGATTTTGATAATAAAGTAAAAAATATATACATACCTAAAGTAAATTTTATAAAAAAACATGTCAAAAATCCAAAAATTCTCGATTTAGGAGCTGGTGCTGGGCAATTTTTAAAAGCTTGTGAGAAAAAGAAGATAAAAGGTATAGGATATGACACAAGCAAAGAATTAGTTAATTTTTCAAAAAAGCAATTAACAAAAAATAAAGTTTACCTTTCAGATTTAAGTGATATCAAAAATATAATTTTAAATAGTGATGCTAACTGCATCACTTTAATATCTGTTTTAGAGCACCTTCAAAAACCAAACGAATTTTTTAAAATATTCAAAAAATCAAATATTAAGTATCTATTTTTTTCCATTCCATTGTTTAGTTTAACCGCAATTATTGAAAATGCATTTCAAAATATTTATCCTAGAAATTTATTTGGGCCTCATACACATATGTACACAAAAAAATCAATTTATTATATTTTAAAAAAACATAATTTTAAAATTATAGCAGAATGGTGGTTTGGGTCCGATTTTCTTGATTTATCAAGAGTAATTAAACTTAGTATGCCATCTTCATCAAATTTAAAGTCCAAAAAATTTGATAGTTATTTTTTTAAACATATTGATAAGTTTCAATCAATATTAGATAAAGATAAAAATTCCTCCGATTTACAGATATTAATTACAAAAAAATAATATATAAAATTTGACTTATGAAGAATAAAGGTTTGTGGTTTTTTGGTTTAGCAGGTTCTGGAAAAACATTTTGTAGCAAACTTTCTTATAATTTAGTTAAAAAAAAAATGATTCCAATATTATTAGATGGAGACAATTTTAGAAAACAAATTAGTTTTGATTTAAAATACACAAAACATGATAGAGAAATTCAACTTAAAAGACTTTATGGCGCTTCAAAAATTTTAATAGAAAATAAAGTTTTCCCAATTGTAACATCTGTATTTATGAACAAGGAAACTTTAAAAAAATGTAAAATGTCAAAAATTTTAGTCATCAAGATACAAAGGGATTATAATAAGATTATTAAATCAAGAGACATTTATAAAAAAGAAAAAAATGTAGTAGGTAAAGATATTTTTTATCAAAACTTGAAAACTGAAGTAATAAACAACACAGACAAAAAATATTTATACAAAAACTTAAAAAAATTGATAAATTAAACTTTTATGAGAAGTATTTAATAGATTATGCAAATACAAACCCAAGATTATTAAAGCATAAATACAATTATAATTATTTTAAAAAATAAATCTGACTTAAACTTTAGAAAAAAATAAAAGTTTGTAAGTTTTAAAATATGTTGATAAAGATCTTCAAAATTAAATACATAAAATTAAAAAAATAAATGACATCTAATTCTTTGAATAATCATAAAACTTTTTCTAAAATTGTATTTATTGATGGAATTGCTAGAGTTGGAAAAACTGCTTTAAGTTCAGTAATTTCAACATTTAATAAATCAGAGCTATTACAATTTTGTATTTTTATAGAGCAAGTTTTACCAGCTTTAAAATATAAAAAAATTTCAAAAGACTTTGCAAAAGCATTCATCAATACCCATCTAAATGAAATTATTTACAATACTATGATTTCAAGAAACATTAATTTAAGAAAGGGAGAACTTACAAGTGCTCATAGTTTTCGGAATAAAAATATCTATTTAAAAAGAATGTTAATGCCAGATGGGGATGTTGTAATTAAAAGATTAAAAAAAGAAAAAAATTTTTTTCCATTTCTTTCTCATGATTTCATGACATTGTACCCTCAACTAAAACAAATGGAGCTAGACTATAAAATAATAGAAATTTATAGGAATCCTTTTGATACAATTTGTTCCTGGTATAAAGAGGGATATGGATCGAGGTTTATAAATGATGTTAGGACTTGGACTCTTAAAGCAGGCAAAAATAATAAATTAGTTCCTTGGTACGCTTTCCAATACCAACAAAAATATTTAAATTCTACTCCTTTAAATAGATGTATAATCAATGTTCTTAATTTAATTGATTTATCTGTAAAAAATCATCTTAAGTTTCAAAGCGATAAAAACTTAATTACATTTAAACATGAAAAATTTATAGAAAATTCAAATAATTATATTAAAAAAATTTCTAATTTTCTTGAAAGTCCAATTAATAGAAAAAGTGTGACAAAACTTTTTAAAAATGCAAATTTACCACGATCATATAGTTATGAAAATACAGAAAAAAATAAATATTTTATTAGGAACAATACAAGTAAACAATTATATACAAGAATTGAAAGTTTAGAAAAAAATTATTTAAAGCATTTTTATGGTATTAAAAAAAATGTTATCGGATGATTTAATTAAGTTATCATCAAACATAAAAAAAAAATTTAAGAAAAAAATTTTAGATCTCCATAGTCCTGTCTTTTTAAATGAGGATATTGCTGAAGTTAAAAAAACTATAAAATCCTCTTTTGTCTCAACTTTTGGAAAAAAAAGAGAATTGTTAGAAAAAAAAATTAAATTATATACTAAATCTAAATATGTGCTTTGTGTAAATTCAGGGACATCTGCGATGCACCTTGGACTCACGATGATGAATATTAAAAAAGGTGAAGAAATTTTACTGCAGTCTGCAAATTACATATCAAATGCTAATTGTTTGTTATATTTAAATTTAACACCACATTTTATTGACATTGATTTTGATAATTTAAGTTTAGATATTGAAAAACTAAAAAAATATTTAAAAGAAACTTGTATTATAAAAAAAAAATTTTCAATAAATAAAAAAACTGGGAAAGTAATTAGAGCTTTAATCGTTACTCATATTTTTGGACATACTTGTAATTTGAATAAACTTATTAAAATTTTGAAAAAATATAAAATAAGTTTGATCGAAGACTCTGCGGAGTCACTGGGATCTTTTTTTAATGATAAACATACTGGAACCTTCGGTAGATTTGGAATATTGAGTTTTAATGGTAACAAAACTATTACTACTGGTGCAGGCGGGGCAGTTTTACTAAAAAATCATAATGATTATTTAAGAGCAAGGCATTACGCGAGTATATGTAAAAAGGTACACAGTTGGGAGTATGATTATTCTGCCTTAGGCTATAATTATTTAATGCCAAATTTAAATGCAAGCCTAGGTTTGTCTCAAATGAAAAGATTAAAGTTTTTTTTAAAGAAAAAAATCAAAATTATGAATATTTACAAAAAAATATTTAATGGATCTAGTCTTGGTTATATTTTTGTTAAGTCAAAAAGCCCAAAAAATTATAATAGTAATTATTGGTTGCAGACTTTAATCATTTCAAAAAAATTTATTAAAGAAAAAGATTTTATAATTAAAAATTTAATAGATAATGGCATAAAAGTAAGACCACTTTGGAAACCGTTGCATAAAGTTTCTTATTTGAAAAAATTTCCTAAAATGAGAAATTTAAAAGGAACTTTAGAACTCTATAAAAGAGCAATTAATTTACCTAGTGGTCAAAATTTATTATAAGTATCATAATGAAAAATTTTAAAAGAATATTTGTAAAAAAAGACATTACATTTGAAAATGCCTTGAAAATATTAAAATCTAGCGGTCAAAGATGTTTAATAGTTGTATCAAACACAAATAACTTAATTGGTACACTTACTGATGGAGATATTAGAAAGGCTTTCTTAAAAAAAGTAAATTTAACAGATAGCATAAAAAAGTTTTATAATCATAAACCTGTAAAAATAAATTACTCACAATCTAAAAATTTAAAATTAATTCAGGAAATTTTTATAAAGTACAAAATTACTGTCCTGCCGGTTCTTAAGAAGAAAAAAATTATCAATATTATAAATTTTGAAGATATATTTGATAAAAAAATCAATAATTTTTTAATTTTAGTAATGTCTGGAGGCATTGGTTCTAGATTAAAACCTTTTACAAATATTTTGCCAAAACCACTTTTTCCAATAAACGGAAAAGCTATTTTAATACAAATAATTGAGCAATTTTATTCAATAGGTATAAGAAAATTTTATGTTTCTTTATTTAGTCAAGCAAATTTAATTAAAACATATTTACAATCTTTTTTTCTTAAGAAAATGGATATCAAATATTTAATTGAAAAGAGAAAACTTGGTACAGCTGGCGCAATTTCATTAATAAGTAAAAAAGAATTAAAAAATAAAAATTTAATTTTAATTAATTGTGATCTTTTTTTTCTATTTAATTTTGATCATCTCTTGGATTTTCATCTTAAAAACAATAATGATTTAACGATAGTTGTTTCTAAAAAAAAATTTGACATTCCATATGGTTGTATAAATCTTGATACTAAAAAAAATTTTTTGAATATGGAGGAAAAACCTTCTTATATGAAATTAGTAAACACTGGTTTGTATATTTTAAATCATAAGGTTTCCAATTTAGTGCCTTTAAATAAAAATTTTAATGCTGATGATCTTATTAAGAAAACTAAAAAAAGAAATTTAAAAATTGGTATTTTTAAAATAAGGGATAATGATTGGATAGATGTCGGTCAATGGGATGAATTAAAAAATGAATTTGATAAAATTCAGAAGAGTTAATGGAAAATAAGATAAGTATATGTTTTTATTACCAAACTATTTATCCAGGTTTAGAAAAATCTATTTTTTTAATTGAAAAGTATGTAGACAAAAATAAATTTGATATTAGTTATGTTTTTTCTTCTAAAAAAATGTTTTTACGAAGAAAAAAAGGTTTATATGATTATAACCTAACATCAGGTTTTGCTGGTTTTGATAATAACATAAAAAAAAAATTTTTTCTTTCAAAAAAAATAAATATTTTAGATAATAAAAAATCAATTAAGCAATATTTGATTAAAAAACAAATTGTAGTTACTGGTTCATGTAGAGATAATGATTGGCTTATTAAGTTTTGTAAATTAAATAACATTTTTTTAGCTATTCAGAAGAACCCAGCAAACTTTGATACAGATGGAACTATTAATCCTGATTTATATCTAGTTCATTCAAATTATCTCATAAATAAAAAAAATGAAAAATTTACTTATAATATTGGTTCATTACATTATGAATTTCTTTATGAAGAAAGAAATAATAATAAAATATTAAAAAAGTATAAATTAAAAAAAAATAATTTTTTAATATTTTTCGATGAAGGACCTCAATTTTCAGATAAATTTTATCTTCTCGAAAAATTAAAAATACTCAACACTCTTAAAAAATCTAAATATGAAATTATTATTAAACTTCACCCAACTTTGTTACAAAAAAGAAAACTCAAGATGACTTCATTTTTTAAAATATATTTAAAAGAAATTAAAAAAAATTTTAAAATTTGTAATACTAGTGATTATCCAGCATTACTAAACAATTGTTTATTTGGTATTTCTAATTTTGGGACAATATTTTACGAACTAAATTATTTTGGAAAGCCGATATTGTATATAAATAGATTGAATTATTATAAAAAACTTTTTAACCTCAAAAATATAAATATTAACTCAAATATTAGTTTTCAATATCTTCAGTTCAATAAATTTATTAAAAATAAAAAATATAAAATTAGTAAAAAACAATTTTTATCATCAAATTTAAAATTTAATTTTAAATTTTATGGAGCAGATATTACCGATGAGGAAATTTTAAAATTTTTAAAACAAAATAATTTTATATTTAAAAAAAAAATAAAACCATTTTATGGAAAGAAATTTATGCAAATTATATATAAAAAATATAGATCGAAAACTAATCATAACCTAATATTGAATTTTTATAATGTTATTAAGTTTTTAGCTTTTTACTATTTAAGAGTTTTTAAAACTAAATTTTTATAAGCTTCAAGTAATTTATAAAACTAAAGTTATATAAATAAATTTATAAAGTAATATTTTTGTTGACTGTTCAATATTTGAACTATATGTTCAATCTGTGAACACAAAAAAAAATACATTTAAACAAAATGAGGACCATTTAGAACTGTTAAGATCAGTTCATAATAATCCAGCAGCTTCCCAAAGAGATTTGGCAAAAAAACTAAATATCAGCTTGGGTAAATTAAATTATTTAATTAAATCACTTAGTAAAAGAGGACTTATAAAAATTCAAAACTTTTCAAAAAGTCAAAATAAAATTAATTACATTTATATACTTACTTCTGAGGGTTTGAAAAAAAAAATTGAAATGACATTTAAATTTATGGAAGTGAAAATGAAAGAATATGATGAGTTAAAAAAGGAGGTGAACGATGTGGGTAGTGGCAAAAATAAAAAGTAATTCACTAAATCTCTTTAAAAATGATATCAATAAAAAGCTTGAAAAAATTAAAATATATTATCCAAAAATAAATTATAGGAATTCAGACAAAAATATACTTAAAGATTATATTTTTTGTTACCATGACAAATTTAAAGATAATTTTCACAAACATTTTAAAAATTTTAAAGGTCTAACTTATTTTTTAGAAAACAATAAAAAATCACAATCAGATATAATCAGTTTTATAAAATACTGTCATGACCATGAAGATAATGAGGGTTACCTTAAAAATACTTTTTTTAAGAAAAGAATTACGAATTTTGGTAAGTTTGTTAATGGGCCATTTGCAAATTATATGTTTGAAATAGCGAGTAAAGAAAAAAAGAAAATTAAAGTTTTGATGGGTAATTATAAAATAAATGTTTCTGATAATAATAATATTTTGTATCAAAACATTTAAAAGAATACATAAGGTTACAATATGTGCAAGCAAATGTTATTTGACCTAGTGCGGAGCTATGTTCAAATAATTTTTTTTAAGAGTTAGTTTTAAAAAAAAAATGAAAACTTTAATTATTTCAGAAATAGGTGTTAATCACGATGGGAGCTTGAAAAAATTAAAAAAACTAATTTATTTTTCGAAAAAAGTTGGAGCTGATATTGTTAAGTTACAAATTTATAATACTAATGAACTAATAATTAAGAATTCAAAAGCTGCAAATTATCAAAAAAGAATTGGAGAAAATCAGTTTCAAATTTTAAAAAAATACGAATTATCGGAAAATTATATAAAAAATATTATTAGTTATTGTAAAAAAATCAAAATTAGACTTTTTGCAACCTGCTTTGATATATCTAGTTTTAAAAAATATAGCAAAATATCAAAATCAAATTTATACAAAATTTCATCTGGAGATCTTAGTAATTTACCTTTGATATTTGAAATTGCTAAAAGTAAGAAAAGAATTATTTTATCCACGGGTATGTCAAGTCTAAAAAATATTAATTTAGCATTAAAAACTATAATTTTTGCTTACAAACAAAAAAGTGATAATCCCAATATTGATAAAATTATTAAAATAAAACTTAATAAAAAAAATACTCAAATAATTAAAAAAAAAGTTTCTATATTACATTGTGTTAGTTCTTATCCTACAAAACTAAATCAGCTAAATTTAAATTATATTTCCACTTTAAAAAAAAAATACAATATGCAAGTAGGTTTATCTGATCACAGCAAAAGTTTGATCTCTGGAGCTATTGCAGTATCTCTTGGGGCAGAAGTAATTGAAAAGCATATAACTTTAAATAATAAATCAAAAGGTCCAGATCATTTATCCTCATTAAATGTGAGTGATTTTAAAAAATATGTTGATAATATTCGGGATACAGAAAAAATTTTAGGAACTAATTTAAAAAAAATTAATTTAGATGAAAAAAGTAATTCCAAAGTTGTGAGGAAATCTATATATGCTAGAAAACATATTAAAAAAGGTGAGTCTTTTTCTTTAAAAAACATAGCTGTTAAAAGACCTTTTAATAAAAGACAACCATATCAACTATGGAGTTTGTTAGGAAAAAAGAGTAAAAAAAACTATAGAGAGGATCAAGCTATTTAAATATGTCAAACATACCCAATCATAAATTCAAAAATTTTCTTAATTTTTTTGAAAAAAGCCCAGGTAGACTTTTGAAATATATTGAACTACTTACTCTTAAAGGAAAGTCTTCTACAGTAGCAACAACAGATAGAAAGTCTTTAAATACTGTTGCAATAGTAATTAACACTAAGTGTAATTTAAAATGTGTTTGGTGTCACAGAGAGGAAAAACATATTAAAGATAGTGGATACTTAGAAAGAAACGGAAATTTAGAAAAATTAAAGAAACTTCTGCCAAAACTGGAGGGCTTTGATTGTATTCACTGGGGTGGATTAGCAGAACCTTTATTAAACAAAGATATTTATGAATTAACGAAACTTGCAAAAACAATTGTTCCAAGAGTAAAAGTTACAACTAACGGAACTACGCTAAATCCAAAAGTGGTAACAAAAATTATAGAATGTGGAATGACCGATGTGGAAATTAGCTTGGATGGATTTGATGGAAAAACAAACATGCAATACAGAGGATCCGATGAGTCGAAAGTAATTGGTTATTTAGAGGATTTATCAAATAGAAGCGATATACCTTTACAGATTAATTCAGTTCTCTCTGCAGTCAATATCGACTCTTTATGGGACGCAATTGATAAATTAAAAAATGTTAAAAATTTAAAAAAAATGCATACAATTCCTTTGTTCATCACGGACCATATGAACAAGCTCGGAATAGGCCCAGCTAAACTTGAGGATCATAGGAAGTTGCTTGCTCATTGGAAAGAGAGAATAAATTTTTATGGATTGAATATAGAACTTTCACCTGATCTTGAGGATATAACTATGGATCCAGTTGTTTCGATGAAAAGATTGCATAACATTTGTTATACTGTATATGAACATCCTTTTATTAATCTTGATGGTAATATTAGTCCTTGTGGAAGATTACAACACATAAATCTTGATAATGTTTTAGAGAACGGTTTTGATAAAGCATGGAATGGTCCAAAAATAAGGAAATGGAGAGAGGAACATTTAGCAGGTAACTACGGAACATATTGTCAGCGTGAATGCCATATGAAAAACACTTGTCCAAGTAGATTAGGAAACCTAAAAGAATTTATGGGTTCTTATGATGAAGAATTGCGAATATTAAAATTTGATGAAAAGTTAAGAGTTAATAAATAACATTAATAAAGTTGAAAAAAAAAATCCAAAACATTTATTTTATAAGTGGCACAAGAGCTGAATATTATATTATAAAGGATTTATTTATATACTTAAAGAAGTTTTTTAAATCAAAACTAATTTTACATTCTGATAATTTCAATTTCAGAAAAAATTATTTAAAAGAGAATTTATTTAAAAATAAATCAAATTTTAAATTTATTAAAACTAATACTGGTAAATCAAATGATGTTAAATCTATTTCCTCGTCATTTTCAAATCAAGTTAAAATACTTAGTTCTTATTTATACGAGCAAAAGCCATCAGTTATAATACTAACAGGAGATAGATCAGACACATTGGCTACAGCCATAGCTGCAACATTTAATCAAATACCAATTATTCATATTCATGGCGGTGAATTGTCATTTGGAAGTATTGATGAAAAATTTAGACACAGCATTTCAAAATTATCTAATTTTCATTTGGTTTCACACAACAATTATAAAAAAAGATTAATACAGCTTGGAGAAAAAAAAGAAAATATTAAGGTAATTGGATCATTATCTTTAGATAGTATAAGAAAAGAAAATATACCAAATAAATCAGATTTTTTTAGACTCAATAATTTCTTAAATAGAAAATATATATTGGTTTCATTAAATAGCTCCTCAAGTGAAGAAAATATTGCCAATATATCCTTAAAGTTGTTTGAGGCTTTAGATAATTATAAAAAAATTATGAAAGTTGTCACAATCCCTAATTCTGATTTGTTTAATACACATATTATCAAAGAAATTTTAAAAAGAAAAAAGAGAAAGGATTATATAATTTATCAAACTCTTGGAAATCGTTACATGCATTATTTAAAATATTGTCAGTTTATAATTGGAAATTCATCAAGTGGAATAATAGAAGCTCCTTATTTTAACAAACTTTTTGTTAATATAGGAGATAGGCAAGATGGTAGATTATACTCAAAAAGATCAACAATTAAAATATATAAATTAAACAATTTAAATAAAGAAATAAAAAAAATTCTAGAGTCAAAAAAAAAAATAGTCTCTAAAAATCTTTATTTTAAAAAAAATAGTAAAAAAATTGCGTTAAATTTTATTAAAAAAATTAAGCTCGAAAACGTTAATTATAAAAAATTTATTGATTTAAAATAATGATTAAATTTGAGTCCAAAATTAAAACTGTAGATTCCAACATCTCTACTGTATCTATTTTAGTTTCAGAACTAAAAGAAGGTGTTAATTCGACAGAGGATTTTTTTATAAAAAAAAGAAAAGACAAAATTGAATGGGTAGTTAATAGGTTGTGTGATCATAACAGCGGTAAATTAATCATAAAAAAAAATGAAAAAGAATTTGCCACATGTCCTGTGCACAATTGGAAACTTGATTTAAAAAAATTA
>MDSZ01257707.1_pt1 | contig 13439 bp, 30 predicted proteins | sample 811201 | NCBI WGS metagenome assembly MDSZ01 (sample SAMN05326647, study PRJNA326480) | marine metagenome | isolation source: seawater | place: Indian Ocean: North | collected 2010
ATTGATATCGGAGTAACGCGCGTTTTTGTGTAAGACTCGAGCCCGCGTGATATTATTAGATAGTAAGGAATCGGCGGCAACTCGGCCGGCGCAGAATCGGAGCTTAGCATGACCCTCACCACCCGCGAACTTGGCCTCCTCGGAAACACTGACGTCCTGGGTTACATCCGGGCGCAGAACGCCGCGCGCGATGCGCAGGCAGTGGCGGAGGGCTGGGACTTCTGGACCAACATGTCGGAAGACCTGGCGGAAGAGTACGCCAATGTCTATGAGTTGGAGCTGAGCTCGGCTCGCAATGCGTACTGTGAGTGGCACAAGGACGTGTGGGGTTGCAAGCGCATGCCCCACGAGGACATGACCCTCGAAGAGGTCTGGGCTGCGAACGTTCGCATGGCGCAGGAAGCGAAGGAGCAGTGGGAGGCCGAGGCGGCGTGGCTGGCTGAGCAGGAGCGGCAGGACCGTGAGGAAGTTGCATTGGGCTTGCGCCCGAATGGTGGTTATGAGCTGGAGCAGTGGGAGATCTACGAGGCGAAGGCAGAAGAGTACGGATACGGAGCGTAAGGAATGCGCACAAAGGAGAACGTGATGAGCAGCAAGAGACAGAGAATCCCAGCGGCGGAGCTTCGGGTACTGGCCCACAAGGCGAGGACTCTGCATGCCTTCGAGACATATGTCCTGGACGCGTACGACTACTGCGTGGTCGCCGCACACCCGCACCCCGATGGTGAGCGGCTGGTGATCAGTGACTACATGAACACGAAGCGTGGGACGATCGTCTGGCGTGACGACGGTTGCCACCGCTGAAGCGGAGCGGCGTTTGGTGTAAAGCCCGCTGCCGCATGGTATTATTAGATAGTAAGGAATCACTAAGGAGAACAGACATATGAAGCCATTCGTACCGACCCCGAGCGCGACCCGATTCGCCATCATTGACGACCTGTTGCAGGCGAAGCCGAAGGGAACGCTGGGCAGGAGCCCGCACGGACCGCCGCGCGTGGTCCGGAAAGAAGTCTGGTGCGACCGGTACAACAAGTACCGCGACAAGTACGTCAACGAGACCGATTGTGAGCTCTGGGGCTACACGTTCGATCAGATCCACGCCCTTGGCTTCGTGAACTCGAGTGCTGCGGTGGAGTGGCACGCGGAAGAGCTGGAACGCCGCAAAGGCAAGAAGAGCTCGTACAAGGCAAAGGTCCGCCGTGAGAACCGTCTGGACGACCGCGTGTACAACCGCGTCCGGTACCTCCGCAACTATCAGCATCGTCACGAAGACACTGTCGTCGGCCTCTACGAGATCAGCTGTGGGTACCGTACCATCGCGTACATTCCGGCGAAGGGTGTCGCAGAAGCAGAGCAGCTCGCGAGCACGATGCTCGTCGGCCCGCTGGGTCTAGACCCGGATCGCATGCGCATCAGCTGGGAGACCTACCCAACTATCGCGAACGCTGAGCGTCTTCAGGGCAACAACGGCGCCGAGCGCTACGATCAGCGAATCCAAGACGAGATCGAGCGTCATGAGTCGAAGCTCGAGCAACTCCGGCGTGAGAAGGAAGAGGCGTGCCTCGCCCTCGCGATGACGATGGGCATTCTCGAGAACGACGAAGAGGACGCTGCCTAGCGGCAGCTCCACCGCAGAGTTTCACCGTTGAACAGAATACTTACTAATAAGCGGTGAAAACGGTGTAAGACCCGTCGCGACGTGATATTATTAGATAGTAAGGAAACAAAAACACACCCCCTCTAACCAAGGAAACTAGCATGGACATCAAGACTTTCAACAACATCGCCCCTCGTCTCCCCGCAGAGATTGCGGTCCTCATTCAAGGTCCTACCGGTATCGGTAAGTCGTACCTCGTCAAGGATATCGCAGCCGGGTTGGAGCTGCCGGTGATCGACCGCCGCCTGTCGCAAATGAGCGAAGGTGATATGGTTGGTCTCCCCGAGCTGGTCGATGGTACCACTCGCTTCTGCCCGCCAGACTGGTACGCTCAAGCTTGCCGTGAGCCAGTCGTCCTCTTCATGGACGAGCTCAACCGTGCGACCCCCGAGGTCATTCAGGCTGCGTTCCAGATCGTCCTGGACCGGGAGCTCAACGGTCACAAGCTGCACCCTGACACCCGCGTCTTCGCGGCGGTCAACGTTGGTGCCGAGTACGAGGTCAACGAGATGGACCCTGCTCTTCTCCGTCGTTTCTGGAGCATTGAGTTGGAGCCTACTCACGCTGACTTCCTCGACTGGGCTGAGGGTCGTCTGGCCCCTGTCATCGTCGACTTCATTCGTCAGCACGAGGAGCACCTTCGTCCTACCGCAGCGACGGAGCCTGGCAAGGTCGCCCCGAACCCCGCTTCGTGGGAACGCCTTGACTTGAGCCTCAAGCACATGGGTGAGGTGGAGCAGCCTTCCGACGTGTGGTACCCGGTCGCTCTGGGTATGGTCGGTGTTGAAGCTGCCATCTCGCTGGTGGAGTTCGCCAAGAACTGGGAGAACGAGGTGTCCGCTGAGGACGTACTCGACAACTTCGAGGCAGTGGCGGAGCAGATCAAGGGCTTCGAGGCCTCCAAGGTCAACGGCCTGATCGGCAAGCTCGCAGCTCACTGCAAGGACAACGAGTGGAAGGCCAGCCAGGCTGCCAACGTGGCCGCGTTCGCCAACGCTCTTCCTAGCTCCGAGATGCTCGTTCACCTCTGGAACCAGGTGTCTGGTACTTCCAACCTGAAGAACATCCAGAAGCTTCACAAGCTCATCGGTAAGAAGGTCGTCGAGGCCGTTCAGGCGAGCCGTTCATGATTCAGTCCTCGCTAGAGGGTGTGCCAAAGCGTCAGCTCTGTGGTGGAGCTGGCGCGCTTTGGTGTAAGATTCGGCGCAGCGTGATATTATTAGATAGTAAGGAGATAACAAATGGCTGACAACACTACCTCGACCGACATCCCAGTGGCACCAGGCGCAGAGCTGACCGACGCGGAGCTCGCTGCTTTCGACCTTGGCAACCACCTCACAGCGCTGATGTGGGATGAGCCCTTTTTCTCGGCCATGCTCCGTGACGTCACTAAGGTGGAGACGGACACGATCCCGACCGCCGGCGTGCTCGCCAAGGACGGTGATATCAAGATGTGGTGGAACCGCCGCTTCCTCGCCTCGCTGAGCAACAAGGAAGTCAAGGGACTTCTCAAGCACGAGGTGTACCACTTGGTCTTCGAGCACACGACTAGCCGCAAGAAGACCCCGCATATCGTTCACAACTACGCGACCGACCTCGCGATCAACTCGATCATCCCAGTGGAGGAGCTTCCCAAGGGTGGTCTCATTCCTGGCCAGGCCATCCACATCGATCCGGATGCGTACGCCAAGCTCGATGAGCAAGCCAAGGCGCGCTTCGATCGCATCTCGGCAAAGATTGAAAGCTTCCCGCCGAACATGAGCGCGGAGTGGTACTTCGGTCAGCTGATGGATGACGAGCAGATGAAGGACGATCTCACTGGTGGCGACGGTCAAGGCGGCCAGCCCGGAGAGGGAGACGGCGTTCCTGGTACCATGGACGACCACGGTGAGTGGGGCGAGGGTGCTACCGACGCTGAGAAGGAGCTCGTCAAGGGCAAGGTCAAGCAGGCACTCAAGAACGCAGTCAAGAAGTGTGACAGCAAGGGCCAGTGGGGCTCGGTGCCCGCTGAGATGCGGAGCGAGCTCCGTCGGATGTGCTCGAATGAGGTTGACTGGCGCGCAGTCCTTCGTAACTTCGTTGGCATGAGTCAGCGCGCTAACAAGAGCCGCACCATGAAGCGTCTCAACCGCAAGTACCCCTACATCCACAGCGGCCGCAAGATTGGTCACAGCGCCAACGTGGCAGTCTACGTCGATCAGAGTGGCTCGGTTGATGATGAGTCGCTGGCACTGCTCTACGCAGAGCTGGAGCAGCTGGCACGCAAGGTGACGTTCACCTTCTACCCATTCGACAGCACGGTTGACACCGACAATGAGATCGTCTGGAAGAAGGGCTCGCGCTCGAAGCTCAACCGCTTCCGCTGCGGCGGCACGTGCTTCAAGGCAGTTGCTCGGCACGCTGAAGAGAACCGTCACCGCTTCGATGGCTACATCGTCTGCACCGACGGGGAGGCTGCCGACCCTGGTCCCTCCCGCATGCGTCGGGCATGGGTGATCGTCCCGGGACGCAAGCTGTACTTCGACGCGCACCGCGGTGACACAGTCGTGGAGCTGAAGGGCAATGCAAGCAAGGAGGCGGCGTAATGGTTGAAGCGCTATTCACTATCATCGGATTCGGAGTCTGGGGCTTCCTCATTGCTATCAGCCTTCATCCGACGTGGGGTGCTCAGTTTGGGATGTGGATCAGGGGCGATAGTCTAGACCCATACCTGGAGCCGACACCTGTTGAGGTGGAAGAAGAAGAGGAAACGAAGCTCGAGCACTCTACTCGACTAGATAGGTGGGTCTAGTGTCCCTACTCAAGACAATGCTTGAGGACATCACATACGCCCCTACAGTCGACGAAGCTTGGGATAGCAATTTGAGAAACGCCTATGACGTGGAGACTGGGCTGTTTACAGAAGTCTGGCAGCATCGGCCTGAAGGGTCTGGACTACTGAGTCAATGGTCTTTGCCGGATGATGATCGCGAGGAGTTGAGGACAGCTGCAAAGAGGATATGGTCCACCCTAGAACCTCTAGTGACCCAGCGGTCAGAAGAGGGCGGAAGCGGAGTCTATGAGGTGACTATTGGGTATACCCCTGCTGGTTACATTCCGGCTGCAAACATAGAGGAAGCGAGGACTGTGTCGTACTACCTCTTTCAGTGGCTGACCAATCTTCATCGTCTCACCCGGCCGGGGGATGTCAGGGTAAAGCTTGTCTATGGGCCGGGCAACGAAATGCTCGAGCCCTGTCTTCAGAAGCTAGACGAACGATCGAGGACATCAGTGAATGACTCGAGAAGGCAGCTGAGTCACCATACTAATGAGATCGAGTTCTGGACTGCCGTTCGCTCAATGATACACACGGGTTCCGTGTAAGATACGTGGGAGCATGGTAGAATAAGAAAGTAAGGAGGTACCCAGTGGCACCCAAGATTCCTCGCAATCTACTCAGAACCATCAAGGCACAGAAAAAAGCGCTAGAGGCTGAGGGTGAGATTGAGGTCAGCGAGCGGAAGCTCGAGATGACTGAGGGCTACGACCCGGCGGCAGCTAAAGAGCGGCGATCGCAGCGGCGGAGCGCGAAGGCATACGCACGCATGCAGGGGCCTCGAAAAGTTCGGACGTTCCCTTATCAAGAAGGGGACTTAGTCGAGATCAAGCGGGTACCATGGAATGCCCGCGGAGTGACCACTGGGAGCTTTGGGATTGTCCTGGAGACACTCGGCGGTGGAGAACGAGTTACCATTCAAGTAGGCAATCAAGTGATCTCTATGCCTGGCGTAGACCTTAGAATGCCATGGGAAGACGAGGAAGAATAATGTTTGTAGTAGAACACGCGGGATATCGGAAGAAGCACACGATGTTTGATGAGAACATGTGTCTGTGCGTCGAAGCAGATGAAGAGCAGTACCCGACGATCACGGAAGTCCTCCGGATCGATGATCGGACCGATGTGGAGCACGTGGCTGCGGAGCTGCTTGTCCCGTACTCGGAGTTCCGCGAGCTGGTCTTTTGGCTGCCTGAGTTCGAAGACCTCGCGATACTCTTTCACGCTCGTAAGATGGCAGGTGACCCCACGAAGTTTATCGTAAAGTGCTTCGACGGACCGGACCATCAGATGGGAGATAGACTGCTTATCGACACACAAGGGTATGACTACGCCCGATACAAGGCAGCTGTAGACCTGGTGACTGACAACCCCAATCACACGCCCGTGCTTTAGTGTAAAGCGCATCGCAGCGTGGTATTATTAGATAGAACCAAGGAGGTACACAATGTACACAATCAAGAAGTTTATGGGAGATGACTCTTACAGCTGGGCGGTGTTTCGCTCTTCAGACGTCAAGGGAATGCGTAGCCCAATCTGTGACCCGTTCATCCGGCCGGTGGTAAGCGGTCTGAGCCGGAGCGAGGCACAGGGATACAAGAAGCGCTTGCAAGCGGAGGGCAAATAGAATGAAGACCTATACTTTTATCATTGGTAGCATGGACGACTTCGAGGGAATCGAAGACCTGATGGATTATGTAGAGCAGGAAGGCTTTGGTGGCAGCCTGAACTACGCAGTGCAGGAGTTTGACGCACCCAAGGAGTGCTGCCCTGAAACAGTCCAGCTTATCGGCTATGGTCTTGCTTTCGACAACGGCTGGTCGAAGGACGGCACATTCAGCTTCTTCATTGAAGGCGCGCTGGATACAGAGAGTGAGAGGGACATGTTCGACGCAGGTGTCGAAGCACGAGAGGCACAGAAAAAAGCCAATCGTTCGGAGACGCAGAAAGTAGACATTTGGGGTCGCCCTAGCAACGACCCAATCAACTGGTAGGGGTGACATGCTGATCAAACCAGACTTTGGTAGGAGCCCGTTCATTGAAGCGGGCGATACTATTACGTTCCTAGATCGCGGTGACGTGAAGACGACAGGTCTTGTACTTGAAGTACTCGATCGTTTCCGAGAGGGAGCTATCGCTGGGCAAGCGCGGACAATGGAGGTAGCGGTACCTCTGGACGACGCAGGGGAAGAGGGTGAGTGGGAAGTCGATTGCATCCAGCTTTGTGATGTTCTCAGTAGACGCATCAGCAAGCTAAGTGACTTCGAAGAGAAAGCAGGACGTGTCCTTGAGTTTGATGATGCGAAACTTCGTGTAACGCACCCGTAGTTGTGGTAGAATAAGAAAGTAAGGAGAGGCGGCAATGGAGTTCGTTTTCAAGGTATTTCTTATTATGTGGGCGCTGACTTTCGCCTCTTGGATATTCATTTACTTTTGTGGTGAGGGCTTCAAGCTCTTTGCCAACCTTTTGATCGGAGATGGAGAGAAACAATGAAAGATTGGGTTAACTGGGGAATCGACACTGCCATGATGATGGCATGTGCTTACATTGGCGGCTTTATGCTTGTCATCAGTTTGCTGTGGGTTATCTACTCATGGATCTTTATTGGTGCTTTCAACGCGGTGTTCGGATGAGCGAGATTACAGAGATCGGAAAGCTTACTCCTTTTGAGCAGTCGAAGGTACGAGCCGAGCTGTTTGCCGCAAATCTTGTGATCACGAGCTCTGTCCAGGAGCTGGTCGAGCGCGCAACTGTAGAGCTCGATGGGAACGCTCTCTTCGAAGAGCTCCCTCAGGAAGTCAAGATCACAGCAGAAGTCGACAAGGCTGAAGCCATCGAAAAGTTGCAGCGAACAGCAGCAGTTTATAGTCTTACTTCAGGGTACACGCATAATTAGTGTAAAGCCCGGCTACACATGGTATTATTAGATAGTAAGGAATAACACTTACGCTTAACAACTCCTCACCAAGGAAATCAAAAATGAAGCTCAACGTACGCGACAATGGAATCAAAGTTGGAACCAACATCCTCGAGATCGAGGTGCCCGACGCACTGCGGCGGAGAATCCCGACCGGTGTCAAGTTCTTTGATGACGCTCTTGGCGGCGAGGGACTTACTCCTTCGGCTGTCTATCTTTTCACCGGTACCCCTGGTTCGGGTAAGACGACTATGATGCTCACGCTGGCTAACAGCTTGACCCGCAAGGGAGCTGTTGCAATGTTCAACACAGCTGAGGAGTCGTTGTACCAAGTACGGATGACTGCAGAGCGGTTGAAGCTGCGAAGCGGTTTCGTGGCAGGGCAGGAGACGAACGTTCCCCAGCTACTGAAGAACTGCGACGCGGTTCGTGCTGCAAACCCGGGTAAGGACTTCGTCCTGATCGTGGACTCGCTGCAGTGTATGGAGGACGGTAAGTTCGGTACCGGTCGAATCACGACCGCGACTGCTGAGCGCGCTCTTCAGATGATTACAGATTACTGCAAGGCCAACATGGTCAATGCCATCATCATCGGTCAGGTGACGAAGGGCGGCCAGATGGCTGGTAGCAACAAGCTCAAGCACATGGTAGATGCAAAGCTCGCGCTGGACGTGGAGCGCAAGGACCAGGACCTCTTCGGATGTCGTGTCCTGACAACCGAGAAGAATCGCTTCGGCGGTGCCGGTCACATCTTCTACCTCAACTTGCGCGCAACAGGTTTTCAGGAGGTGGCCCGAGTGAGCGTCGGCTAACGACGCTCTTGTCGCCCGGTGGGTCACCTCTTCCTTGGTGAGCCGGGCGGCCCTTTCGGGGCAATGAATCTATGTCAGAACCATGGGAAAGAAGAGAAACAGGGAAGGAGCAGCGGACGGTACCGTTCTATATGACGGCTATCGTTGCAGGCGCTGTGGTCCTCGGAGCTTTGCAGCTGCAAGTTAAGATGTGTGCTGTTAAAGCAAAAAAAGTTTTATGTCGTGTAAAACGGAAGAAACGCACGGTAGAATAGAGGTGGAGGCAGGAAATGACATACAATAAGCTGCTTAAGCAAATGTCAGTGGCTACTGACGCGGGTACGGAAAGAGTCTCAGTCGAGGAGTGCAAGGCTACTCAGGACATTATCATTCGGTTTGGGAGAAGTTATACGCTTCGTGCTCAGAGAGGTGAGGTTGCTGGGTTGCTTGAGGGCTTGATCAAGACTGTGAAGAAGACAGATACTCCGATGGCGGTGACAGAATGACGATCAGCGATATTGAAGAAATGGCTCGCGAGCTTCACTGGGATATAGTCTACGACGACGAAGGCCAGATCATTTTGTTGACTGGTGTCATTGATGAGAAGAACAGACAGAACGGATTGGGCGAGTCAGCTGACGAAGAGCCGATGGTTTGGGACGAAGACGTTGCCGATGACGAAGACGACGACGACTGGATCGAAGACGAATTTACGACATGAACTAAGCGCCCGTAGCTCAGCTGGATAGAGCATCGGCCTTCTAAGCCGAGGGTCATAGGTTCGAATCCTATCGGGCGTGCCATATTAGAGGAGACTGAAATGGAAGTACTCGGAGCTGGAGCGATGTGTGCAGTGATTGGGCTGATGGCACTCGCAGCTATTTTTGAATAGTTTAATGTAACCCGACCCAGAACGTGGTACAATAAGAAAGTAAGGAAAGGACACTGCTCGCGCTGATGGTTCAGCCGTCTGGAATCGAAAGATTAGGTCCTCTCCGCTCTTTGACAATTTATCTCTCCCAGGTCCGAAAGGAGGTGCTCAAAGAGGCGCTGGACGGTCAAGCCAGTTATCGGTGTTCTGGGAGATAGATTTGAGGCCTTGGGTTTAGCGGCCCGAGGAGCCGGTGGGGATACCGGTCGTAGTTAACAAAAAACTGACGGTGAGCGACGTATTGGTGGTCGCAAGAAGTCCGCAGGGTATGAGAGGTATATGCACCAACCGTATACTTCGCACCGTACGACGGATCCCCATCTCCTCTTGACTTTATGTGGGGAACACAGACCGGACAGATAGTGGGTAAGTCTTACGAGCAGTAAGCTATCTGGCGGTTGCGTAAGCGTGGTCGAAGTACTGACCTTACAGGCTGTGTTTGAACAGGGAAGATGGGAACCCTGTTTTTTTTTGAGGGCCGATAGCTCAACAGGCAGAGCAAAAGACTTTTAATCTTTAGGTTCAGGGTTCGAGTCCCTGTCGGCTCACCATTCATTTTAGCATGAACATTGACGAGGAGCGCGGTATGATAAAGAGTGGCGGCGGAGACATTAGGTCAGGGACACAAACGCTCGCCCGGGCGCAGGGAGGCACAGCCTAGCAGTCGGTCATTAACGCGCATACAACTATTATCGACTAACAAACAGGTGTCTCACATCTTACAGGCTCATAGCTCAATCAGGTTAGAGCAGCAGTCTCATAAACTGCGGGTTCCGGGTTCGAGTCCCGGTGAGCCTACCAAAAACTCGGGACAGTGGTGGAATCGGTAGACACAAGAGACTTAAAATCTCTCGCTCGAATGAGCATGCGGGTTCGAGTCCCGCCTGTCCTACCAAAAAGAAAGCGGCGAAATGAGAGATAAAAACGCAGAAGAGAAGTTTACGGCGAACAACCGCTGGCGATTCGAATTGGGCGAACAAGTCTGGGTTGCTACTACTCAACTAGAAGGCTTCGACGAGTGGCTGTGGGTTGATGGTCTTGTCATTGAAAGAGTCGTCGAGTCGTACTGGGGCGAAGGCCGACCGATGAAATGGTACGAAGACGAAATGTACGACGTGCTTAGTAACGGTGAACTCCAGAGAGTACATCTGGACCGCCTACGTGCTACACAGATGACTCCTGCGGAGTGACATGAGTTGATACATGGGCGAGAAGAAGAAAGAATCTGAGTACATTCTAGAGCGCAAGAGGTGGGTTCTAGATGCAGTCGATCGATCCCTTAAAGGGCTGCTCGACGCGGCTCACGATCTGCAGAGACGCATAGAATCGCGAGGAGAAGACGGTTACTACGGCTCTAACAATGATATCTTGCGTCGCGCACAACAGTGTCACATGTATCAGAAAGAGCTCCAACTTTTATCTGATCTTTTAGTGTATTGCGAGCCTGACTATGGTACAATAGAACAGTTAGGAAAGGACTCTTGCAATGGCAAAGAAGAAGAAGAAATCACCAAAGACTCCGAAGCCCCGTAACTGGGTCGCTGTGCAAGCGCACTTCAGAACCGGAGCGGGTGCTCACAGCCCTAACAAGTACACAAGAAAGCAAAAGCATAAAACTGTTTATCAAGGAGATCAGTAATGTTGCCACCTCGTTTTGTTGAATGGGTCACCGCCTGTTGGATTCCACCGTGCGGTTGGGCATGGTTCGTGCAACTGTTTGGAGTCGATGCTCACTCTTGGGTGTCATGGGGTCCTGCAGTTTTCTGGATTCCCATCACTACGATCGGTTGTTTCATCATGTGGAACGAAGAAGATGAGGCGGAGACGGCGGCTCAATAAAAAGTTTGCTTTCAGGTGTACACTAGAGCGTGTTCACGATACAATAAAGCATGGAAGATTATGACAAGTTAGCCGTAATGGCGCAGGAGATGGGTGAAGCTCGAGCTGCACTTGAGAAGACTGCGATTACGCTCAAGACAAATCTCACGAACATTCGCTCGCGGATCTCACTTGTAGTCGATCAGCTCGAGCGCAAAGGAACAGAAGCAGACTTGGCACCGCTCGGTTGCCTGCATGAGTCAGGTGCCACTATTGACACACAGGTAGCACAACTCAAACAACAAAGGATCTACCTGGAGCAGGCGCTCAATTCGATAAAACTCATCAAACTAGTTTAGAACGGAGATAATGATGGGATCTGCTGCGTCGTATGTATACACGAACCTCGGGCTCGTAGAACTCGAGCGTTGGACGAAACTAAACAAAGCTTACCAAGACTGCCGGCAGCGACTTGCCGACGGCGCGACATTTGAACAAGAAGTCGATGAAGTAACTTCTCTCAGTCGGCTCCTCAATGAGATCGAGACAAAAGCTAAAGTGCCTAAAGAAATGATGACAGCTTAGTGTAAGATAAGCCATAGCGTGATATTATTAGAAAGTAAGGAGAACGCTGTGGAGAATCTTGCTGATGCTGGTACCTGGATCCTGATGGGACAGGTCACTTTGAAACTTCTGAAACTTTGGTGGCCGCTTCCGGTTGCCGCGACACTTTTTATTCTCATCTTCGATGGAGGGCAATAATGGCTAGGAAATCTCGGGAAGTTCGGTTGCGCGAGGCTAAGGAGACCCTAGTGCTTTGGGTTGACGCTGGGATGGAGAATGACAAGTCGGCTCGATTCGTGACTGACATGATCGCGCGTCTCGAGCGCAACAAGGGTCTTTCGGCCGGCCAGCGCAAGTACTTGGACAGTCTGATCGAACAGGGTGCTCCTGTCGTTCATAACGCTGACCGTACTGCGGAGATTGAGCGTGCAATGGCGACGCCTGGGATGGAGGCAATGGCCGGACCACTCGGTGACTTCAAGTACAAGTTGTCGAAGGGCTGGCGACTTTCCCCGAAGCAAGAGGCTTTTCTAACTAGCCTCTTGGAACAAGCCAAAGAGTTGGCTGACAATGGTCTGCCCGTGCTCACCGATGATGAGCGACGACTCGTAGAGGCACTTCTCATCTATGGGACGAAGCGTGGTGACTGGTACTGGCAGCATCGTCAGGGTCACTACAGGCAGTATCGTTCAGCTCAAGCGTTCTACGACACGCACGGGACTCTCGATAACCGCGCGTTGTCCCGACTCAAGAACATGTTCAAGGGTGCTGTTAAGACCCTGACTGAGCCTCGTTTTTCTGAGGGCGACTTGGCAGTATGGAATAATGATGCTGCCATTGTAACGAGTGATCCGTACGTGACAGCGCAATACTCAGAAGTCGTGCAAGATATCTTGTGCAACGGATTGCCTCAGACGGTGAGTTCGAAGCGGTTGCGCAAAAGGCAGTCCCGGCGATGATAGAGCTGATTATTGGAGGGTGCACTGCTTACTACGCATGGAAAAAGAAGTGTGCCATAGACAAGTACTGGAATGTTGAGTCAATGACCGAAGCTGAGAAGATGACGGTCGGTCGGCTTTACTTCGAAGCGCATCCGCAGGAGCTGGAAGGTTTTGTGAACGGCACAGCCGAGGAGCAAGCTGAGAAGATTCTGCAGATAATGAGAGAGGCTTCAATTATTATGGAGCAAAATAAGCCCAGCTGGTATACGCCAATGGGTCGAAAGGAAGATAATAAACAGTAATGGTTCCCGAGGGAGAGCCGAGATTCGGAGGATGCTGCCTTCCGACGTTGGTAGACGAATCATCCCTCGCTTTTTCATGTAAGACCTGGTAAGTTGTGGTATTATATAAATGTAGGGATGGTCCTACCACAAATCAACTCCTCACCAAGGAAATAACATGACTGAACAAATCGGAAACTACATTCTTCTCGGATACCTCGGCGTCGTCTCAGAGCTCGGGGTTTGCATGGCGATCGCACAGGTGATCTCATGAAGGTTGGAGCTCGCGTAACGCATGTCAGCTATCCCGGCCAAATTGGTCGGGTGTTGGCGAAGACTAAGAAGTGGGGCAATGAGACCCCGATCATTCTCGTCAAGTGGGACATGTCAAATCATTTGTCTCGTCACATTCCCAGCGCGCTCACTGAGGTGAAGTAGTGCGGGTCAAGTACGAGTTGTTTATCGGTGGCCACTACAGTGGCACGTACAGCTGCGATGAGGCTTTCAGGCAGTTCAACATCTGGCGCAGTCGCGGAGCGAAGAACGTGCGCCTCAAGTTTCGGAGGGTAGCAGCATAATGTATTGTCCTGAAGTATCATTCTTTTTTCAGTTCTCAGCGTTCATGATGCTGATGTTCTCGGTGTTGCTGGCTTGCGGTGCTGCTTGGTACCACGATCGGAACTTCGTAAAGAAGCGCAACCCGAGACTGGGTCGTCCTCTGCG
>MDSZ01009142.1_pt1 | contig 13438 bp, 14 predicted proteins | sample 811201 | NCBI WGS metagenome assembly MDSZ01 (sample SAMN05326647, study PRJNA326480) | marine metagenome | isolation source: seawater | place: Indian Ocean: North | collected 2010
AGAGTCCGCCCAATTTTAAATCGCCTAGACCGCTTGATTCCATTTTATTTCCATTTTGCATGGACATTTCATTATCCAAATAATTAAGCATTCCAAGGAGTGTCCATTTATTGGAAATGGCATACATTGTACCTAACATGTGCATGTCCATAATCATGTCTTTTGGGAGCATATTCCCCATCATGCTCGCTGGGTAAAGGGCTGCCCCTTCAGCTTTTGTAATGCTGGAAGATTCTTTCATTAGCCCCTCCATTTCCATTGTCATGTAACGGTAAGAGAGCATCCATTCACCCATTTTGTGCATATGATCCCCCATCACCGAAATAGGTGCATGACCATCAGGTCGGGCAGCAGTCCATGGCTCCTCATGGGCAGATAAAAAAGAAAATACTGTAGTGGATATAAGTGTAATTGTTTTATAAAGTTTCATAATAAATAAGGAATTTGCTCGAAGAAAAATTCTTCGAGAATAGGCAGAAAGACCCAATCTAACTGATTGGAAGATTATAAATTTCGCTCTTAAACCTTAGGCGGAGGCTTCTCCACGGATAAAAAACTATTCGTGTATGATTCTTTCAGAATAAAGAGACTTCCGAGTTGATGTGGTCGGGCAATCTGAAATTTTGAAGCTACTGGAACGGAGAGTTGATTTTCAATGGAAAGGCTGGAGGTTTTGAGAGATTCTTTCGTCTTAGCCCCTAAATCCGATACCAACTGACATCCCGAACATCGGTGATCTCCGTCAAAAGTCCATTCAGCAGAAAGAAATACGGAGCGAGTTTCCTCGTAAAATTGTTCGAACATATTGGCCCAAACCCCAATTTGTAACACACCTAATGGCAAACTGGTTGAAGCAATCATGGCAATGGATGCAATAACGAGCTGAAATTTCTTAAAAAGATGATTTAACATTATTAGATCACTAAAAGAAAACTCGTTCAACCGTCCAATAAATCCCCATTATTGCGATGAATGAAGATCCCGGAATTACCGCAAATTTTCGGTAGGAATCTTCCTCCTTAAGCCAAAAAGTTGCAGTAAAAACCAATGAAATCACAGCCAACTGCCCGAGTTCAACGCCAACATTGAATCCAAGCAGTCCAATCATTAGGGAGGCTGGGTCTAATTGAAATGCGGAAAGTGCACCCGCAAAGCCAAGACCGTGTATCAATCCAAAGAAAAATACTACAAGTAGCCGAAGGTGACGGTATCCTGGAAAAAGGATATTTTCGATCGCAACGATCGCAATACTCGCAGCAATCACAGGCTCGACCACATTAGAGGGAGCACTAACAAGATCAAGGGTTGCAAGACCGAGCGTAATAGTATGAGCGAGGGTAAAAACCGAAACCTGATAAATGATAGGTTTCCACTTTCTGGACAGGAAAAAGAGTCCAATCACGAAAAGAATATGATCCAATCCCAATGGCAGCACATGAACAAAACCTTGTCTGGTAAAGGAAAAGAAAGTACTTCTCGCATCTGATCTTCTTTTTTCCATATCCTCTTTGGTTTCTTGCGGCAGATTAGATTGGTTCAGTTCAGGGACTTTCTTTTGGAGCGGCTGACCATCGATAAAAGAGAGATCGAGTTGAAAACTTTCCTCGTTTGGAAAAAGAACATTTACTCTGCGTTGTGGTTTACCTTGGATGAGGTTGGTAAAGACAATGTCATATGCAGCGTCTTCCAGTGAACGAATCTGATAGAAACTAGAATTCGAATCCAGATAGCTTTCATAAGTTCCCTGAACAACCAAAATATTTTCTTCAGCTAAATCTCCCGCGTCTTTTTCTAAAAAGGTGAAAGAAAAATTAGGCAGGAACCAATCTTGCATGCCAAATCTTACTTCCATTGCTTCGGACACCATTGCCTTTGCCTTTTGTATAAGTTGGTCTTTTTCATTGTTCGTCAAAGAATCAAAGTTACTTTTTAACAAAAAAGGGACTTCCTCGGGATCATCAGCAAAGCATCTTGGATCGATTTCTACCGTAATGACAGAATTGCCGTCGGTTTCGAAACTACCGATAACGGGAATATCAGGAATGGGGTGAGCATTTACAGATAACCAAATCAAAAATGGGAGTAGAATGGACTGGTATTTTTTCAATTTTGAGTTGTCGGAACAAAACGAACCGATAAATAAATATTTAATTCTAAGAGAGTTTAAACTTGTGAAAGCTGAATTTGACTATTGATTGTATGATCTGATTACAAACCCTAATATTAGAAAACCATGAAAATTATCTTAACATCTATCGTTTCACTTCTTTTTGCAGCATCTGTTTTTGCTGGATGTCCATCCAAGGCCATCAACGGTAAAGTTGTCGGCTTTGATAGCGAGTCTAAGATTCTTACTGTTGCAATGGGTAAGAAAGAAAAGAAGGTAACCGTTGGAAGCAAAACCAAAATGGTTGGATTCGATTGCACTAGCAAACTGACCAAAGACACTCGAGTTTCCATCGAAGGATGCAATTGCAGTAACAAGACTGCTTCTAAAGTTTCCATCAAAAAAGGAAAGAAGGACGCAAGTTAATTATACTATAAGTATTCTTTTAATGGCCCTCCATGTGAGGGCTTTTTTTTGTCCAATTTAACCTTATTTTCCAAAAAATTCCACCATTTGGACCAAATATGCAAGCAGGTACAAACAAAGCAGTCGCAACTACAGCAATTGAGGCAGCAATTGAACAATCGAGCCAATGAGCCAGATGAAAACCACCGATTGAATAGAGAACACCTAGTGGGATAGTTCCAACCAGAATGTATGGGAGTCTTCGCATAAAAAAAGATGCGGTTACGGAAGGAAAGACAAACATTGCAACCACCAAAATAACTCCAACAGCTTCCAAGCTAGCTACTGTCGAAAGAGCAAGGCAGATCATGAGTGCCATGTGTATTGCCCTTGCCGGTATGCCAAGAGAGTTGGCTAGAGTGCTATCGAAACTCGTAACAAGGAGTTGCTCATAAAAAAGAATCGTTCCGATAGCTACTACGCAGCATACGAACCCCATCATCCACAAAGAGCGGTTTCCAAGCTCAACATCGAAGAGATACAAACTCTCAGAAAGTGGTACCATACCAATCTCCCCATACAAGATACATTCGGGGTCCATATGAACTTCTCCTTGGATACTGATAAGCGTAACTCCAATAGCAAAAAAGGAAGTGAACACCAAACCCATGGCTGCATCTTCTTTGATTTGAGTACGGGTATGGAGCAACTCGATGCAAAAATTACAGGCAAGCCCAGCAAGGCAAGCACCGAGAAACATACTTCCCAAACCCAAAGAATTTCCAAAAATGAATGAGAGGGCAAGGCCAGGAAGAATTCCATGGCTTATCGCATCTCCCATTAATGCCATTCTACGTACCACGATAAAGGAACCGACTATTCCACAAGCCCAGCATACTAAGATTCCCATGACCACGATCTGAGCATTCCAATGGAGAAGGGAAATCGAACTCCATGGGTCTACAAATACCTGAGTAAAATTAAATTCCGGTAGAAATTTCATTAACTCAATTATTTTGTTTGAGATATGGAACCGTCTTTTTCGATCCAGCCATTCTCCATATCGCTTATGCTTGGAATCAATTTTCCGTGGGGATCTGTTCGAGGGTTTGAGAGAATTCGTTCGAGGTGCCTGATCGTTTTTTCTCCCAATAGATGCTCGATTTTTTCAGCATCTTCGTGAACATGATCGTCATCATATTCTGCTTCATTTGTAAGGTATAATTCCCACAGTCTGTGATTCCTAACAATTTTGCAGGCGTATTCCCAGCCTTCCGGAGTCAATGTAATCTCGCTAAGACCAGGCAGTGTTTCAGTAGAACTTAGTTCGCGTTGAGATGCCAACTCTGAACGGATTAAAAGTTTGATTTCTCGCTCACAATCCTCACGACCGATTCCTCTACGATGCATCAATTCAATGGAAGTTATGGAGCTTTTTTGAAAGTTTTTTTGTTCTAGAACCTGATAAATAGCTTTGAGGGTGTTTTCCATCTGTATTCGAATCGAACTCCGCCTCGAATGATTCCATTGAAAGAAGGCACCTTTTTTGGGTCTAAATAGCAGAACAATTAAGAATAGAAGCGAGGAGGACAAGACAATCAAAGGACCTGTTGGGATACCTTTTCCTAAAAATGAAATGAAAGTGCCGCATACTCCTGAGATAGCACCAAAAATCGCAGACCAAAACAGATACCGTTTCATTTGTATTGCGATTAGAGAGGCGGAAACCGCAGGAATAATCAGCAGTGCGGAAGCCAGAATTACCCCAACTATTTGCAAAGAGGTAATGATACAGAAAGCGATAAGGACCCATAAGACATAATTTAAAAGTTCGTCCTTAATTCCAACGGATCTGGCGAAGGAGGAATCGAATCCGGTAATCAATAATTCCTCGAAGAAAATCCAGATAAATATTGCGGTCAACCCTAGGGTACATCCAATCGTCCAAACATCTTCAATGGCCAGAGATGAAGCTTGGCCAAAAAGAAATGAATCAAGTCCGGATTGATTGCCAAATTCCATCTTCTGAATTCTAGTTAAGAGACAAATGCCAATCGCATAAAAAGCAGAAAGGACAATTCCCAAAGAACTATCTTCTTTTAAGTTGGTGAATTTTTTGAGGAGTCGCAGGCATGAGACTCCTAAAAAGCCGGCAAAGGTTGCTCCGATCAAAAGGGATAGATTATCCTTTGTCTGGGACCAAAGAAAGCCAACGGCAATTCCGGGAAGTACCGCATGAGATAATGTGTCACCAAACATTGAAAGCCTGCGTGTAACCACGAAACTCCCGATCATGCCGCATGAGATTCCCATTAAAATCGAGCCCAAGGTTACAATTTGAACGGAGTGGTCTTCCATAGACCAAAATCTAGAGGCTCTTTCTGCGACACTTTCCAAACGAAGGTTCTCCACTTGTTTGGCTTCCAGTGAAATAAAGAAAAACAGAGTAAGGGCAAACCATACATAATGAGAGGTAGGAAAGTTAAAATTACACTTGGATTTCAAATGAAGAATAGAATCATTAAAAAGATTCATCTTATCGATTTTCTCTTTCGAGCACCGTTTGTTTAGCTGCCCGAGAAGCTATTTCCGAAAAGACGGTAAGTTTTCCGCCATAAGTCTTTTGAAGTAGATCTTGAGTAAAGACCTCTTCTGTTGGGCCGTAAGCGATTTTTCTCATATTTAGGAGTAACAAGTGATCAAAGTAGTCCTTGGCTGTAGAGAGATCGTGGTGAACAACAGCCAAAGTTTTACCGGCTTTCTTCATGTTTTGTAAAATGGAGACAATCTTTCTTTCCGTTACGGCATCCACTCCTGCAAAAGGCTCATCCATTAGATATATCGAACTTTCCTGAGCAAGTGCTCTAGCCAGAAAAACCCGCTGTTGCTGACCGCCAGACAGGTTTCCAATTTGACGGTCTACATAAGCAGTCATGTCGACTTGATCCAGACACTCCAAAGCAATCCTTCGATCTTCTTTGCCTATTCTCCTGATCCATCCCCTATGCCCATATCTGCCCATCAGAACGACATCCAAAACGGTTACAGGAAAGTCCCAATCTACGGATTCGCGCTGAGGTACATATCCAATTCTTTTGATTCCTTTTTTTCGATCACCTCCGTAAATTCGCACAAATCCCCCACTAGGCTGTATCATATCCATCATGGTTTTAATCAAGGTTGATTTACCTGCCCCATTAGGTCCGATGATACCAACGAGAGAACCCTCCTCTACTTCGAGGTCTACTCCATATAACACCGGTTTTTGTTGGTAGGAAACGGTAAGATCGTGAATCTCAATTGGTTTGAAAGGAACACTCATTTCTTTTTCCCAGCCAAACCATTATAGATGGCATGTATGTTGTAAGTCATCATACCGGACCATGTGGCAAGAGAACGATTCGTTCCGTTAGGGAGTTGTATGAACGCATCGGTTGGTCCGAGTGCGTCAGAGAAAAGTGGCTCTCCCAATTGAACACTCGCTTCCTTGGCAATTTCTCTTAATCCCTTTGGGTTGACGCTACTTTCTATGAATATGCATGGCACTTTATGTACTTTTAGGTAATCAACCAAATTCGAACGATCGGCCAGACCCGCTTCCGCAGCTGTCGAAATACCCTGTAGGGCAACCACCTCCATTTCAAAGGATTTTCCGAAATAGCGAAAAGCATCATGACTAGTTACTAAAATTCGTTGCTTCGAAGGAATTTGAGCGATTTTCCTCACTCCAAATTCATGAATTCTTGCATACTCATCAGCAAGTTCCTTTGCCCTTTGTTCGATGTAACCCTTCTTTGCCGGGATGATAGAAACTAGTTTGTCGGCCAAGCCATTCATGCAATCTGTCCAAATTTCGGGATCGAACCAAAGATGAGGATCGAAATACTTCCCTTTTTTTTCTTCAGCTGGTAAAAATAATGCTTCATCAATCTGAGAAGAAATGGAATAGATCTTTTCTGAATTTAAACCGGTAGATTCGAAAGCAGAAGCCAGTTTTCCTTCAAGCTGCAAACCATGAAAAACGATTAAATCTGCAGTGCGTAAAGATTGTAAGTCACGAGCACTTGGTTGGTAAAGATGCGGGTCTACCCCTGGGCCCATCATTGGAAGTATTTCACAAACCTCACCTGTAAGTTGTCGAACTAAGTCGGTTATGTGAGTGGTTGTGGTAACAATTGATAATTGCCTAGGGGTATCTTTTTCATCGTCCCGAGTTTGTGGAGAATTTTGGCATCCTGTAAGAATGAAAAGCGATAATATGGTGAGAATAAGTTTATGAACGGAGATATATTTCATTGAGTTTGCAAAGTATTAACTTTGATCAATCAAAATAATATCTTGGAATAACCTTGAGTCAACTTTGGATTTTTCTAAAAGTACTCAATGCCCTCATCGACTGTAGAAAATTATCTAAAACAAATTCTAATCGTCACACTTGATGAAAATTGCTCAAAGGTGCCTATGGGCAAAGTGGCTACAGAACTGTCGGTTACCCCAGGTACAGCAACCTCAATGGCAAAGAATATGGAGCGGGATGGATGGTTAACTTATTATCCCCGGCAGGGGGTTGCTTTGACCCGCAAGGGTAGGAAGGTTGCAATGAATATGTTACGAAGACATCGATTGCTTGAAACCTTTCTAGTCGAAACTCTGGATCTTGACTGGAGTGAAATTCATGCGGAGGCGGAAGAGTTGGAGCATGCGATTTCAGAAAAGGTGTTGGAAAAGTTGGACCAGTTCCTAGGCCGACCACGATATGATCCACATGGTCACCCGATTCCCAGTAAGGGCGGAGTGATCCAGCGCCCTAGTTCGAGAACCTTGCAAAGTTGCAAGGTTGGAATGAAAGTAAAGATCGATTCGATCCTCGATCAGGAAAGTGAATTTTTAAAATTCGCTAGAGAAAAGAAGCTCTTGCCTGGCAGAGAAGTACGCATCATGGGCAGTGAAATTCAGGCAGATGCTGTCACTCTAAAAGTAGGCCGTGATCAACCTTTTTCGCTCGGTTTTCGTTCGGCAGAGAAAATTTTGGTTCTTGAGGTCGTCTAGTTGTCTTTCTTTTTTCAATATGGACAAGATAACTTGTAAAAAGGATTGCCCTTATTGTTTTCTTTAACACAAAACTATATTTTAGCACATTACCCTATTAACCCCTCAAAAAACATAGTCATGTCTAGATTTGTTACCTTATTCACTGGCCAATGGGCCGACTTATCCTTACCGGAACTCGCGTCCAAAGCTGCTGAAATGGGATACGATGGACTCGAATTAGCCTGCTGGGGCGACCACTTTGACGTTGATAAGGCCGCAGTCTCCAAAAAATATTGTCGGGAGCGTTGGGAGATTCTTTCGGATAATGGCTTAACTGCGTTTGCTATTTCCAGTCATCTCGTTGGTCAAGCAGTTTGTGATTTAATTGACGAGAGGCACAAATCCATTCTCCCTCCTGATGTTTGGGGAGAAGGCGATCCTGAGAAAGTACGTCGTCGGGCGGCAAAAAAATTGGCTAAGACAGCGAAAGCTTGCCGAAATTTTATCAATGAAAAACCAGGAAGAGGTAAGAAGGATGATTTTCCTGCGGTGGTAAATGGCTTTACCGGATCCAGCATATGGCATTCAATCTATGCCTTCCCTCCAACAGATCAAGCATTCTGGGATAAGGGATTTGCAGATTTCGCCAAACGGTTTGGACCTATCCTGCAGGAGTTTGATAAGCAGAATGTAAATTTTGCTTTGGAGGTTCATCCTACCGAAATTGCTTTTGACATTGCCAGTGCAGAGAGAGCATTAGCAGCAGTTAAAGGACACAAACGATTTGGTTTCAATTATGACCCCTCCCATCTTGGTTACCAAGGGGTGGATTATGTGAAGTTCATTCGTACTTTTCCGAAGCGTATCTATCATGCACACATGAAGGATGCATGGTGGGGTCATGGTGATGGAACAGTTGGTGTTTTTGGTGGGCATACAACATTTGCTGATCCTCGTCGCCAGTGGGACTTTCGTTCGGTGGGCAGAGGTGATGTTGACTTTGAAGAGATTATTGTCGCATTGAATGATATTGGATACGGAGGTCCTCTTTCTGTTGAGTGGGAAGACAGCCGGATGGATCGTTTTCATGGAGCGGAAGAATCTTGCGACTTCGTCAAGGCACTAGATTTCGAACCGAATCAAATGGCCTTTGATTCTGCGTTTGATAAAGAAAATCAATAATTAAGATTATGAAAAGAAAGTTACGAATGGGAATGGTCGGAGGGGGCAGGGGAGCCTTTATCGGCGGTGTGCATCGCAGGGCAGCTGCCTTGGATGGCAAGATAGAATTGGTAGCTGGTGCCTTTTCATCCGACCCGAAGAAATCAGCCCTTTCAGGAAAAGATTTCTTTCTCGATCCATCCAGAGTATACGGCTCCTATCATGAAATGGTTGAGAAGGAGAAAGCTCTACCTGAGGGAGAAAGAATCGACTTCGTCTCGATCGTGGTCCAAAACCATCTTCACTTCGAGGTGGCTAAAACATTTTTGGAGGCAGGGTTCAATGTCATTTGCGACAAGCCAGTAACCTATGATCTAGCTCAAGCTAGAGAACTAAGAAAGATCGTAAAAAAGTCCAAAAAAGTCTTTGCTTTGACTCATAATTACACGGGCTACCCTATGGTAAAGCTCGCTCGTCAAATGATCCGTAAAGGTGAACTTGGCAATCTGATCAAGGTGGTCTGCGAATATCCTCAGGGTTATGCGATTACCGCTCTGACTGGTGAAGAAAAGGCGATTGCCAACTGGAGGGCAAATCCCGAAATCGCTGGAATTTCTAATTGTATGGGGGACATCGGTACTCATGCTGAGAATCTGGTTCATTACATTACCGGTCTCGAGATCGATAAGCTTTGTGCGGATCTTTCAGTTAATATTCCAAACCGTAAATTGGATGATGACGGAAATGTTTTGATCCGATTTAAGGGAGGAGCACGGGGAATTATTTATGCCTCTCAAGTCTCCAATGGTGATGAGAACGATCTGAACATACGGGTCTACGGAACAAAAAAGTCAATAGAGTGGCATCAAGAGGAACCAAATGACCTCATAGTAAAAGATGCCCGAACTCCCAGACAAGTCTATCGTCGTGGAAATGGTTACATTACCGGTGCCGCAGTTGAGCATACTCGTATTCCTTTTGGACACCCTGAGGGTTTTATCGAAGCTTTTGCCAATGTTTACAATTGTGCTTCGGTTGCGATTAAAGATGAAATTGCGGGAAAATTTCCTCGCAAATCAGGTTATGACTTTCCTGATATTCGGGATGGCATTATTGGAATGGCATTTATCGAAACCGTTGTGAAAAGTTCAAAATCTAAGCAAAAATGGGTTAGTTTCCCATCAATCCCTAAATAATTAAATTTTTTATGAGCCTAAAAATTGGAATCATCGGAGCAGGTGGAATGCTACAATATCACGCTGCTGGATTTAAAGATGCAGGGGCCGAGCTATTTGCCGTTTGTGATATGAATCAGACCGCGGCAAACAAGGCGGCTGAAGATTACGGGATTTCAATGGTTTTTTCGGATTCTCAGAAAATGTTGGATGAATTGAAGGAATTGGATGCGGTTAGTATCATCACTCCGAACCGAACCCATAAACCACTTGCAATTCAGGCACTTCAGGCCGGCAAACATGTGTTTTGCGAGAAGCCCCCAGCTCTTAATTCAAAAGAAGTTGCGGAAATGAAAGATGCAGCTGAGCAGGCCGATAAGACTTTGATGTTTAATTTTAACAACCGAGCACGTCCGGAATCTTATGCCTTAAGAAAATACATTGAAGCAGGCGAAGTTGGAACAATTAATTCCGCCCAAGCGAAATGGATACGACGTACTGGCATTCCGGGTTTTGGAGGCTGGTTCACTAATAAGGAGCTTTCCGGCGGAGGACCTTTAATCGATCTGCTACATATGATAGACCTTGCTATGTTCTACATGGACTATCCTAATCCCTCTTATGTATTGGCTCAAACCTTCAGCGATTTTATTGAAGATAAAAATTTTAAAGGGCCTTGGGGTATACCGGATGTCAAGGACGGCGTGACCGATGTTGAGAGTGCGGCACACGGTTTTGTTCGTTTTGAGACTGGTCAAGTTTTGAGCTTCCAAGTTTCTTGGGCTGAGATGAACAAGAGAGAGGAAGTGTCCGTAACCTTTCAAGGACAGAAAGCAGGCGGTATGATTCGTCGCTTATTTGGCACCGATGGTCTGGATGAAACCGCAATTGATGATTGCGAATTGTATGTACAGGAACATGGAAGTTCTGTAAACCGATCCATTGTTTCCGATGAGAGCGAAGATATGGGCCGGATCCGTTCTGCAGAAAACTTTGTGCGGTCGATTAAGGGTGAGGAGAAACCCTTAAACACACCAGATCAAGCTCTCAAGTTGATGAGAACTATTGATGCGACCTATGAATCAGCAGAAACCGGGCAACCTGTACAGATTGCTTGAGGCTTGCCAGAATCCATCATATAAAACATTTTAATCCTTCTTTATGGGTAAACAATACAACAAATTGATCAAAAGAAGAAGACGATCTGCTTATCTTGCTCGTCGAAAAGCCGCCTTATTAACGGAAAAGGCTTCAGGAAAGAAAAGTACCAAGTCTACTACAAACAAAACCGTGGCTCGCAAAAAAGCCGGCACGAAGGCAACTTCCAAAACATCATCTAAGAAAGTTAAGGAAGAGGTCGCGGAGAAAGCCAAGCCAAAGGATGTTCTAGGCCCTGAATCCTCCGCGGAAGAAATTCCAACCGAACAGCCTGAAAAAGATTCCGAAAGCTGAATAATCGAAGGGTTAAATCAATGATTTTTCCCAAAATTGGTTTTTTTTTCGCTAGTGTAGCCATTGTTTCTAGTGGTTGGGCTGCAATCGACTTGAAGGTCTTCTCCCAGTCTTATTGGGAGCACTACGATTTTGTCCGAGTTAGCGAGTACTTTACCAGGAAGGAAAATACCAGCAACCGAATCATTCTTAGAACCCAAGAAGAATCCAGAGCTGGATTCTACTTTTTTATTGAAATTGAATCGAACAACTTAGCCTTAAAAGCATCCGATCTATCACTGGAATTAAAGGTTTTGGATTCAGTTTCAATTGATGCTAAGAATTATCAATTCGCACTTCCAATTCAAGTTTTTCGGAAGGGTAAATTCTTGCTCGGACTAACTGGAGAAGATTGGCCCAATCGAAAGATTCAACCTTTAGCCTGGTATCTTAGAGTTTATTCCAAGGATGGAGAGACTGTAGCCAGTACGCAAAGTTTTCTTTGGTCTCATCAATAATAAATACCCCTATCGAATCATCAGAATGGAGATTAATTGATCCCTGCGGTTTAACTGATTTGAGTCTGACCGAAACTTTGTCGGGAGGGCAATCATTCGTCTGGGATCAGAAAGAATCTGGAGAATGGGAAGGGGTTATTGCTGGCACCCGAATTTCCTTGCGTTTGAACAAGGACAGTTTGGCATGGAAAAATCAAGGACCCAAAGATTTTTCAGAGCAGGAATTAATTGATTATCTCTGGCTGGATGACTCCTACCGGGAAGCTACGGATAACTTACCCTGGAGATCAGACCCATTTCTCAAACTGTGCATGGACTTGCTCCCCGGGTTGAGAATTCTAAAACAACCCTTAGACGAAACCCTTTTTTATTTTTTACTCAGCCCGGTAAAAAGTATACCTCAGATAAAAGAGATTGGGAGTTTGATAGCAAAGAACTTTGGAGAAGGTTTGGGGCATGGAAAGTATGCTTTTCCAGGATGGAGTCGTTTGGCAGAAATCTCGGAAGGGGAGCTTCGTGAATTAAAACTTGGATATCGTGCTAAAAATGTCGCAGGTACCGCTAACTTTTTAAAGACTAGACCGAATTGGTTACCCTCCCTGAGTGGAAAAGGTTATTCGGAAGCCAAGATTGAACTAATGAAATTACCTGGAGTCGGTCCAAAAATTGCAGATTGCGTATTACTTTTTGGGGCTCGCAAATACCAGGCCTTTCCGATTGATACCTGGATCGAAAAAGTTATGAGCAAACGTTATGGACTTTCGAAGTGGAATACAGAACAAAAGTTACAGTTTGCTGAATTACATTTCGGCTCTTTCGCAGGATTGGCTCAACAATTCTTTTTCTCAGCTGAACGCCTCGGACAATTGGATACTAAGATAAAGATTTAGAGATCAAAAAAAACTTTCGCCAATAGATGGCGCGTAATTTGCAGGATTGTCACTGTCTTAGCCAATGAACTCTAGCCCTTTTGAAAATTATCAATTAAACAATTTCTTTGATGAGATGTTTGGACTCTCCAGTGATATGCCATTGCCTCACTACCAAAAAGTCTATGCTCGGGTTTCCAAACTTACTCCATACGAAATCAGGGAAAAACGAAGGCTCGCGGATTCCTCTTTTTTAGAGCATGGAGTGACATTCACAGTTTATGGTGATGAGGATGGAACGGAAAAAATTTTCCCGTTTGATTTGATCCCGAGAATTATTCCGGATTCCGAATGGCAATTAATCGAACAAGGGCTTAGGCAACGAATTATTGCCATCAATCTCTTTCTGAATGATATCTATCATGACGGAAAAATTCTGGCGGATGGTGTTATTCCCCGTGAAGTTGTCGAATCCTCACCGAATTTTCGAAAAGAAATGGTTGGTATTGATGTGCCTAGAGACATTTATGTCCATGTCTGTGGATCTGATTTGATTCGGGATAATCAGGGTACTTACTTCGTATTAGAAGACAACGGCAGATGTCCTTCTGGCGTTTCCTATTTACTTGAGAACCGAGAAATCATGAAACGAACCTTTCCTCAGACTTTTCAGGGAATGTCGGTTCGGTCCGTTGAATCTTACCCCGACCTTTTGCTTTCCACCCTTGAATATCTGTCTCC
>MDSZ01236825.1_pt1 | contig 13438 bp, 9 predicted proteins | sample 811201 | NCBI WGS metagenome assembly MDSZ01 (sample SAMN05326647, study PRJNA326480) | marine metagenome | isolation source: seawater | place: Indian Ocean: North | collected 2010
TGCATAGCTTTCACAGGTAATTATACACGTTTAGTTAGTGGTTTAAGTGATGAAATAATTTCTGTCCCTGCTCTTAATACCTCAAGGATACAAGAAATGCATATTTTAATAGGACAAATGCTATGTAACGCTCTTGAATATAAACTTGGTTATGCACATTTAGTTAAAGAAGAAAAGTAAATTTTTACCTTAACCAATTTTAATTCTAATGAAGTTCTTTTACTATCCACTTTTATTTGTTTTTTTATTATTTTCATGTAATAAAAATGAACATTTCAGCTCTTTAAAAACTGGACAAACTCTTCATTATGATATCAAATTCATTGATAAAGAAAGGAAAACTAAAACCTTTAAACAATCATACTTTTTATACAAAACATCTCCTAAATTATTAATTTTTTTGAGAAATGACGGAAAACTTGTGCATTATACAAAACTAAATGAGGGGCTATCTCTCAAAGAAGCAAATTATGTTTACTCTTCATTGGTAGATCTTCCAGATGAAAAGCTTTTTTTTGAAAATAATAATATCTTATTAAAATTTCCTTTAAAAGAGGGAACAAAATGGGAAAATGATGATCAAACAACTCTTATAATGAAACTTGGTTATGACAGGGTTTTTAAAACTCTTCTTCCTATCAAAATCAAGAGTGAAATAAAAAAAGTTGATGATGTAATAAAAATAAATGGTAAAACCTTTAAAGACTGCATTAAAATTGAGAGTGAAGGAACTACAAGTTGGAACCCTGGACCACCTCAAAAACCTATAAATATAAAAGTAACAGAAAAGTTTTGGTATTCAATGAAGTACGGTTTGGTTAAATTGATAAGAGAAGAAAAATCTGACTCTGAAACAATGGGACAAATTTTTTATGAAAAAAGCCTTAAATTAAATTGAAAAAGTTATTAAAGTGTTGATAAACCGAGCTTTTGATCATAAATATTAATTGAGAATGTTTTTAAAAAAAAGAAAATTAGGCCTCTACAACTCTAAATATGAGAAAGACTCATGTGGAATTGGATTAGTAGCCAATATATACGATATTCCATCTAGATCAATAATTGATAATGCACTTAAATTACTCAGTAATCTTACCCATAGAGGTGCTGTAAGTGCTGACCCTAAGGCTGGAGATGGGGTTGGAATTTTAACACAAATACCCCATCAATTCTTTCAAAAGGAACTTTCAACTTCCAATACAATTTTGCCTAGACCAGATGACTACGCTGTTGGAATGTTTTTTCTACCTCGAAATAAAGAGGAGAGAGACTATTGCTTTGAAATAATAACAAAATATTTTAAAAAATTTGGTTTAGAAATTATTGTTAAAAGAAATGTACCTACCAACAAAAGTATATTAGGTAAATCAATAATAGGAAAAGAACCCGCAATAATTCAATATTTTGTAAAAGAAACAAAACCTTCACAAAAGATAAATCAATTCGAGTCTAAGTTATTTTTAGCCAGAAGAAATATGGAAATAGAACTTAAATCATTTGATTTTTATGTTGTTTCATTATCTCCAAGAGTAATAACTTATAAGGGAATGATAATGTCTGATAATTTAAGAGACTTTTATGTAGATTTTCAAGATGATTTTTTTATATCCTCATTAGCCATTGTTCATCAAAGATTTTCAACTAATACTTTCCCAAGTTGGGAGCTAGCTCAACCGTTTAGATTTTTATGTCATAATGGTGAGATTAATACTCTTAGAGGAAATATAAATTGGATGAATGCTAGAGCACGAATATCCTACTCAGATTACTTTTCAAAAGAATTTAGAAACATTAACCCATTAATATTTGAAGGTGTTTCCGATTCAGCTGCTTTTGATAACGCTCTGGAATATCTAATTATAGGTGGATACGATATCGAGGAAGCAATGATGATGTTGATTCCAGAGGCATGGGAAAAAAACAAGCTCCAAAACAAAAGTTTAAAATCCTACTACAATTATAATTCTAATTTGATTGAACCATGGGATGGTCCAGCTGCAATGTGTTTTACTGATGGTAAAAAGATTGGAGCAATTCTTGACAGAAATGGACTGCGTCCATCTAGATATCTTGTCACTGATGATGGTATGGTTATGCTTTCATCTGAAATGGGTGTTCTTGATGTACCTCCTGAAAAAGTAATTAAAAGATGGAGATTACAGCCTGGAAAAATTTTCTTGATAGACCTTCACCAAAGAAAAATTTTGGAAAATGATGAAATAAAACTTAGATATTCTTCTAGATACAATTACGATTCTCATTTACAAAAGAATCAGGTATTTCTGAAAGACTTCAAAATTAACAATACTCAAAAGCAGTTATCTAACGAACAATTTAAGAAATATCAAACAGCCTTTGGATATACAAAAGAAGATATAAATTTTTTTCTAAACCCAATCATTAACTCTGGAGTCGAACCGATCGGTTCTATGGGAACTGACACCCCAATATCCCTATTGTGTAAAAAGTCAAAACTTTTGTATTCATATTTTAAACAATGTTTTGCACAAGTGACTAACCCTCCAATCGATCCAATCCGAGAGGAACTAGTAATGTCACTTGAGATGTCACTAGGTTCAAAACCAAATATTTTTTCAAAGCCAGATGTTAATAATTCGTTTAGACTTGAGCTGTCTCAACCAATAATAAAAAATGAGGAAATGTTATCCCTAACCTCTATTGAAAAAAATACCAATGGCAGACTAAAATCTTCAGTAATTGATATATTATTCAAAAATTCAAATAAAGGTGAAGAACTAAAAGAAGGTATTGACCGAATCTGTTATGAAGCAAAAAATCATATACTTGAAGGCTCTAATATTTTAATTTTATCAGATAAAAACATTTCAAATGTAAACGCTCCTATTCCCGCTCTTTTGGCTGCATCAGCTGTTCATCATTATTTAATTAAAGAAGGTTTAAGAATGAAAACTAGTCTTGTTATGGAGACGGGAGAAGCAAGGGAGCTGCATCATTTCTCAGTACTTTTTGGTTATGGTATAGAAGCAATTAACCCGTATTTAGTATTTGAAACCATCAAGAATTTAACTTCTCAAAAAGACTGGGAAAATTCTGAAGAGAATTTTATAAAGGCATCAAAAAAAGCAGTACTTAAAATTATGTCAAAAATGGGTATATCAACTTTGAAATCTTATTGTGGCGCTCAGCAATTTGATGCCATTGGAATTTCGGAAGACGTAATTAATAAATATTTTTGTGGCACATCAACTTTAATCGGAGGTATAGACTTAAAACAGATTCAAATAGAAACCCTTGATAGGTACAATAGAGTTAAAACTCTTGAAGAGGATTTTAAGTTAGATGATGGAGGAGAATATGCTTTTAGAATAAACGGTGAAGAGCATGCTTGGTCACCATCAACCATATCTAGTCTTCAAAAGGCTGCCAGAATTAATTCTAGAAAATCATTTAAAGAATTCTCAGATCAAATAAATGGATTTAATAGATCAATATATACCATCAGAAGCCTGTTCGAATTTAAGAAAACAGATTCTGTTCCAATTGATGAAGTTGAGTCAAGCCAAGAAATAGTTAAAAGATTTGCTACTGGGGCTATGTCCTTCGGGTCAATCTCAAGAGAAGCCCATACTACCTTGGCTTTAGCAATGAATAGAATAGGGGGCAAATCTAATACAGGTGAAGGGGGAGAAGAGCCAGAGAGATTTATTCCTCTAAAAAATGGTGATTCAATGAGAAGTGCAATCAAACAAGTTGCCTCCGGAAGATTTGGAGTAACAACAGAATATTTAGTTAACGCAAATGACATACAAATCAAAATATCTCAAGGGGCAAAGCCTGGTGAGGGGGGGCAGTTGCCTGGACACAAGGTTGACGAAAAGATTGCAGAAGTCAGACATTCCACACCGGGAGTAGGATTAATTTCACCACCACCTCATCATGATATTTATTCAATAGAAGACTTGGCACAACTCATTTTTGATTTAAAAAATGTAAACCCTAAAGCTAGAATTAGCGTAAAGTTAGTTTCTGAATTTGGAGTGGGAGTTGTTGCCGCTGGGGTAACCAAATGTAAATCAGACCACATAACAATCGCTGGATATGATGGTGGTACCGGTGCTTCACCTCTAACATCAATTAAAAATGCGGGAACACCATGGGAATTAGGTTTGGCTGAAACACACCAAACATTAGTATTGAATAAATTAAGAAATAGAATTTCATTACAAGTCGATGGTGGTTTAAAAACAGGTAGAGATGTAATTATTGGAGCGCTTCTTGGTGCAGACGAATTTGGTTTTTCTACTGCGCCTCTAGTCTCGGTTGGCTGTATTATGATGAGAAAGTGTCATTTAAATACCTGCCCTGTAGGGATAGCTACACAAAACCAAACACTGAGAAAGAAATTTATGGGCACGCCTGAAAATGTTATCAATTATTTTTTCCTAATTGCTAATGATGTAAGGGAGATAATGGCATCTCTTGGGATTAGAAAGTTTAATGATTTGATAGGTAGATCAGATTTGTTAATAAAAAAAAAGGCAATCGAACATTGGAAAGCAAAAAACATTGATCTTTCTAAAATATTGTGGAGCCCTCCAACAAAGAATCATGATGAAAACTTCAATTCGTCTTCTCAGGATCACAACTTAGAAATTGTTGCTGACAAAAAAGTTATAAATGAAGTCCAAGATGTTTTACACGGAAAAAAAACAAGCCTGAAATTAAACAGATCAATAAAAAATACTGACAGGAGTTTTGGAGCAATGTTATCTGGAAAGATTGCTGAGAAGTTTGGTTTTGAAGGTTTAAACGATGACTCCATAGTAATAAATTTAAAAGGTACCGCAGGCCAAAGTTTTGGTACTTTTCTCTCAAAAGGTATTACTCTTAATTTAGATGGTGAAGCTAATGATTATGTTGGTAAAGGTCTATCAGGTGGTAGGATTGTTGTTAAACCCTTCTCAAATTCAAAGATTAAGTCAGAGAAAAATATAATAGTGGGTAATACAGTCTTGTATGGAGCAATTTCAGGTGAATGTTTTTTTTCTGGAGTTGCAGGAGAAAGATTTGCTGTAAGGAACTCAGGGGCTATTGCTGTAGTTGAAGGTACAGGAGATCATTGCTGTGAATATATGACAGGTGGTATTGTCATGGTTTTAGGTAAAACCGGAGTTAATTTTGGAGCAGGTATGAGTGGTGGCATTGCCTACGTTTATGATGAGGAGAAAAGTTTTGAAGAAAGATGTAATACTTCCATGGTAGAGGTGATAAAGCCAACCACTACTAACACTTATTTAGCCGATAATTTATTTAATAAAAATACTTATTTAGATAACGATGAAAAAAGAATAAGAGAAATGCTTGTTAGACATATCAATTACACTAATTCAATGATAGCAAAAAGAATTATTGAAAATTTCAATAAAGAAATTAAAAACTTTGTGAAAGTTTTACCTTTAGACTTTAAGGAAGCTATAAAAAAAGTTAAGATGAATGATAAAGTGGAGAAAGATAGAGTATGGCAAAAGTAACTGGTTTTCTAGAATTTGATAGAATTGAGAGTAAATCAATAAACCCAAAGATTAGAATTAAGAATTTTGACGAATTTATACTCCCTTACTCGAAAAAAACTTTAAATCAACAATCATCAAGGTGCATGAATTGTGGCATCCCGTATTGTCATAACTCGTGTCCAGTAAATAATATTATACCAGATTGGAATGAACTTGTTTATGAAGGAGATTGGAAAAACGCTTTAAAAACATTGCACTCTACTAATAATTTTCCTGAATTTACTGGAAGGATATGCCCAGCTCCATGCGAAGCGGCGTGTACATTAAATATTGAAGATAATCCAGTAACAATTAAAGGTATAGAAAGGTCAATTATTGATCGTGGTTATAAAGAAGGATGGATTTTACCACAAGTTAAAGACGAAAAAACTGGGAAGATTGTTGCCGTAATAGGCTCAGGACCAGCTGGTTTGGCTTGTGCTCAACAATTAGCACGGGCAGGTCATAATGTTGAAGTTTTTGAAAAAAATGATAGGGTTGGTGGGTTGCTCAGATACGGAATCCCAAATTTCAAAATGGAAAAACATTATATTGATAAAAGAATCACACAAATGGAGGCAGAGGGTGTGAAATTCAAGTGTAATGTTAACGTTGGGAATGATTTAAGTCCAAAAGATTTGATTAATAATTATGATGCAGTAGTGCTAGCTTGTGGTTCAGAGGAACCACGTGATCTTGATATTCCGGGTAGGCATCTTAATGGTGTTCATTTTGCTATGGATTTCTTAACATTACAAAATAAAATTTGTGAAGGAGATCCAGTCTCAAAAGAAAATCAAATTTCTGCAAAAAATAAAGATGTTGTTGTTATCGGAGGAGGTGATACTGGTTCTGATTGTATAGGAACTTCTAATCGACAAGGTGCAAAAACTGTAACACAACTTGAAATTTTGGATAAACCACCAAAGAAAGAAGATAAACTTTTAACTTGGCCTAATTGGCCTTTAAAATTAAGAACGTCTTCATCTCATGAAGAAGGTGTATCTAGGACTTGGAGTGTCTCTACCAAATCGTTCCAAGGTGACGGAAAAAATCTAGCCTCATTAGTACTTAAGAAAGTGGAATGGCAAAAAGACGAAAATAATAAAATGACTTTGAAGGAAACCCAAGGTCCAAATTCTGAAATCAAACTTAAAGCTGATTTAGTTCTACTCGCAATGGGTTTTCTTCATCCGAAAAAAGATAAGTTAATAAATGATTTGGGTTTAGAACTAGATAATAGAGGAAATGTAGCTGCTAACGATGTTGATTATAAAACTAATAAAGATAAAATCTTTGTCTCTGGTGATATGAGGAGAGGTCAATCTCTTGTTGTTTGGGCAATTAGAGAAGGTCGCCAAGTTGCACATTCAGTTGACAAGTTTTTAATGGGAAAAAGTAATCTACCTTTTTAATTAAAAGTATTTTCTACTATTTTAAGAAAACAATTGTATTTTATTTGGTAATCTTCCACAGTTTTGAATTAGGTTCATCGCTTATCAAAAAAATATTTCCTTCTTTGTCTATTTCAAGATCCCTTATTCTGCCTATTTTATTTTTAATAATTATTTCACCATCAATTATTTTATTACTTTCAAAATTTAGTTTTATTAGCATTTGTTCTCTTGTTGCTGTAATTAAAATATCACCCTTCCAATTATCAAAAATATCACCTTCATAAAAATCAAGATTGCCAACGCCTATTGATGGCACCCAAATTTTTAAAGGCGAATCGTAAATATTGTCTAATTGAGATTTTCCAATTTTTTTTCCACTGTATTCTGTCCCTCCCCAAGCAATATTTTTCCATCCATAGTTTTCAGAAAATTTAACAACACCAATTGAATCACCTCCTCGTGGACCATGATTAGAAAAGTAAATTTCTCCATCATGGGGTGAAATCGCCATGCCCTGGGGGTTTCTAAGTCCGATTTGAAAAATTTCTGGAAGCCAATCTTTTTTTTTTTCTAGGATATATGGATTATCTTCAGGTATTTTTCCGTTAGTCATTATTCTTATAATACTTCCAGGATGTTTAGTTGGATCTTGAGCAATCATTCCCATCCCTCTTTCACCTATACTTGCAAATAAATAATCATCTCTAATAACTATTCTTGAACCAAAATGTTTGTTTGTGTAAAGTCTTGGTCTGGCTAAGAAAAGTAATTCTTTCTCTTTTAACTCGTTATTAACGAGGCGTCCTCTAGCAATAGCAGTGCTTGATTCCCTATTTGATTTGGCTTTAATTTTTGAATCATAGCCATGACTATAGGTAAAATAGAGAAAACCATCTTTATGATAAAGAATATCCAGTAAACCACCTTGTCCATTATACTTAATATTTTTTATGTTATGCTTTATAAATTTTTTTTCTCCTGTTGAAGTATTGACTTTAATTATATTTCCCTTTTTTTCGGTTATAATTAAATCTTGATCATTTATAAATGTCATTCCCCATGGATAATTTAGACCATCTGTTATCTCTATTAATTTAAAGGTTTCATCCGTAAATGGATAATCTTTAAAATTGCTAAATTTTGTTTTTGATCCAACAGAATTATTGAGGCATAAAATTAAAATAATAAAAAAAGATTGCAAAATAAATCCAAACATAGATTTATTTAAAATTGAAAGTTTTTCCAAACTACAAGTTCCTGAAGTAGATCTAAGATTCAAGAATTTTTCTTATTTTTCTTAGCTTCATATTGAGCAAGTTTTTCTTTAAATTCATTTTCACTCAAGGAATGCCAACCAATACATTTACCCGTCGGCGACCTACCACAACCACAACTATTAGTACTCATCATATGCAAATTATAAATTAGTTTTAAAATTTGTAAATTTTCTTTATAGAAAACTTTTTTCTTTTTGTTTAAATTGTTTAACTACATCATATCTAAACTCTTTAAAAACTTTGCTTATTGAAAAACCCAAAACAGCTATATTTTTTTTTATAATTTCTTTATCCCCGATACCAACTTCAAAACTTTTATAGAGAAGAATAATTAGGTCAATTTTAGATTCATCAATTTTTGAAAGTATTATCTTTTTATTTTTATTCCACAAAATTAAAATTTTTTCTAATTTTTTTAAAAATTGCTTCTCGCTCATTCTATTAACAATAGCCCAATGGCATGTTGAGTAGTCGATAAGTTTGTCACAATATTTTTCTAAAGAATCATCTTCTTTAAATAATTTTTGTAAAATCATAAATAGACTAAATGCAAAAGAATTTGTCTCAACTCTTTCAACTCTGATATATTCTTTACTTAAAAACCTATAAATAAAATTATTATGAATTAGTTTTATTTTTTTTCTTATTGGTTGATTTAATAAAAGCTCAGAGGCCATTATCATTAAAAAAAAACTCAGAGCTAAAAGATTACTAAATTTAGAGTTAGAGTCTGAAAAAATAAGATCTGGTTTATAGGAGAGCAGTCTATACTTTCTATGCCATAAAATAGTCTTTTGAAATTTATTTAATCCCATAAAATTTTACCCTATAGCTATAATATTAATTTAAGAAACTTTTAATCAAAAGTCACTCTTTTGGCACATGATTTGAAGAGTATAAATTATTTTTATGTATATAGAATTTAATTATTTAAAAAACTTTACATGCGTGGCAGAAAATTGTGTTAACACATGCTGCAGTGGATGGGATATACATATTGATGAAAAAACTCTCAATACAATAACTGAAACAAATAATAATGACGTAAAAAGATTTTTCTCAAAAAAAATAAAACCCTCATCTAATAAAAATTTTCCTGCACAGATTGCTATTGATAAAAAAAAAAGATGTACATTTTTGGATTCAAACAATTTATGCAAAATTCAAAAAAAAATTGATCAAAGATATCTTTCACATACATGTAAAACATACCCTCGAAGAGAAGTTTTGTTTCCAGAGGTTAAATTTTTATCTGGATCCTTTGGTTGTCCTGAAATAACTAATATTAGCTTATTTTCTGAAAAACTTTTATCTTTCAAGATAAATAACACACAAAAAACTGATCAGCCTATTAAACTAATTGATGAAAAAAAATTCAATTCATTTGATCCAGAAATACAATATGTTAGAAATGCTGAAAAAATTTTAAATTTTATTTATGACCTTTTTCTTAAAAAAGAAAACATAAAAGTGATCTTATTATTTGTTTTTAAAGTTATAAAAGATAGGCAAAGATTAGAGGTTAATTCAAAAAAATTTAATAAACTTTTGACATTATTTCTTTACTCCATAAAAGAAAAGAATCCTCAAAAAAAAATACAAAGTACAAACTTTCAATTTCAGGTTCTTAAAGGTCTTTTAAATAATTATAAAGACAACTTAACTGATCCTCTAAAAAAGATTATTAATAAACAATCTAGATATTTTGAAGAAAACCGTGGAAAAGATATATACACTAAAAAGAAAATTCTTCTAGATAATTTTTTGAAGAACCACCCACTTTTAGAAGAAAATTTTTTCTTGAACGAAATATTTGGAAAGCTACACTTTTTTACTAATAGAGATATTAATGCTCAGAACATGTTAATCAAAACAATATTAATTTATTTATTTACCAAATTCTTTTTTACAATTAACACTTCAACTAATACAAAGCAGATGAAAAGAGAATTTTCAAAGATTTTATCTTACTGTACCCGTTGTTTTGAAGGTTTAGAAGTAAAAAAAGATTATAACGACAAACTATTTTTCACTTTAATTTCCCTTATTTAGTTTATTTTTATATTCAATATTATGGCTCTTCAGCAAGATTGGCACAAGGTTTGAAAGAATTTATTTGCTAAACTTAAATAGGCTTTTTTTTATGAATAATATAGTAGGAATTCAATCTGGTCATGATGTTAGTTATTCAATTTTAAAAAACGGAATGCCCCTTATCCATGAAGAGTTAGAGAGATTTTCGAGGGTAAAAGAAGAACTTGGAGATGGCCTTAAGTTTTTTTTCGAAAAAACTACCAAAAATACACAAAAGAATTCGAAATTTTTCACTTTGGGAAATTTTAGCGCTAGAGATAGAGAAAGATGGCCTAAATGCAATGATTTCAATTCAGAGTCATTAATGAACATGATTATTGACCAAAATAACGGAAAATATTTAGAACTTTCTCATCATATGTGCCACGCTGCCAACGCTTTTTTTTCAAGTAATTTTAATGAGGCACTTATTCTAACAATTGACGGAGGAGGAATGGAGGACAAAGAAACGTTAACTGCCTGCACAATTTATGAGGGGAAAGGTTCTAAAATAAAAAAAATCAAAGTTTATGACTTTTTTCGTCTTAATATTGCTGGTGGATGGAATTTTGTTTCTCAACTTTTTGGTTTATCTGTGGGTTTTCCTAAAGGAAACCAAGCAGGCACCGTAATGGCAATGGCGTCAATGAGTAATTGTTCAAAATACGTTGAACCACTGATGGGTTTAATGACAAAAAGAAAACCTATGACCATGTCATTTACCAATTATCATTCTCTAGCCAAAAATATTTTTGGTAAAATAGAATTTAGTGAACAAGATAAATTTGATATTTCTTCTAGTTTGCAAACAGCGACTGAAAATATAATCAAAGAGGAGCTTCCCTTTTTTATAAATAAATTTAAGCCAAAAAAACTATGTATTGCCGGAGGTTGTGCACTAAACTCAGTTTTAATAGGTAAGATACAAGATTGGTTTCCCCAAATTACAGATGTCTATGTGCCTCCAATTCCCCATGACTCGGGCCTTTCAATTGGATCATCACAATATTTATGGCATCAGATTTTAGGAAACAAAAGAATTAAATGGAAAGATAACTTTTCTCCTTATTTGGGAAGAAAATATAGTGAAAAACAGATTCTAGAAGCATTAAAAAAACAAAATGATTTAGTTAAATATTCATATAGTGATGATGAAAAAATTATAGAATTATTGGCACAACAAAATATTATTTCTGTATTCGGTGGAGGTTCTGAATCTGGAAGAAGAGCACTCGGTAATAGAAGTATATTGGCCGATCCTAGAAATGAGTCCATGAAAGATTTAATAAATAAAGAAGTTAAGCATAGACAATGGTTTAGGCCATTTGCACCCTCAATAATAAGGACTTCTGTTTCAGAATGGTTTGAAAAAGATGCATCCAGTCCTTACATGAGTCATGTTCTAAAATGGAAAAAAAACAAAATAAAACAAATTCCTGCTGTAGCACATTTTGACGGTTCTGCAAGGTTACAGACTGTTACTGAAAATGATAATAAATGGTTTTTTAATTTTTTAAGAAAATGGCAAAAATTTTCTAGTGTTCCAGTATTACTTAATACTAGTTTCAATGATTCGGAGCCAATAGTTGAGACTCCTGAACATGCAATAAAATGTTTCTTGAAAACTAAAATCAGTAATTTATATTTTCGAGACTTCGGTATATTAGTGTCAAGAACATAAATTTGAATAGTCTTTTATTTAAATCTAAAAAAGGCAACTTAATGAAACATCGACTTGTCGGGAACGTTTCCATCATCTAACAAAACTTTTTTGTAAGGACAATTTAAAGTGGCCTTTTTTTGTGCAGTATAAAAAATTCTGTAGGATTCTCTAATCAATCTTCCAAGAAGATACTTACCAATTTCAAGTTTATTATTTTTGTTGGAAATCATTAGTTTTCGAAAAATTGTGCTGTAAATGAAATGTTTCTCATTTTTTTCTTCAAAAACGTCCTTAATGATCTCCAGCATCAATTTTTTAAACTCATTATCTTCCATTTAAAATAAATTTAACAAGACTTAATAGTTAACTGTTGCTCTGACATATGCAGTTAGCGGAGCTCCCGCTCTTGCACCTTGAGGGTGCCTAGTAGCAATATATTCCAAGTCTGTGAAGTTGTTAACACCAAACTTTATTGCAGCATTGTCTGTCAATTCATATCCAGCATAAAAGTTTCCAAGAGCGTAACTATCGATTCTTCCTGCTCTTGCATTAGCAGACCCACCAAACTCTTCTGTCTCAGTTTCTGTGGCTGTACCATATGACTCAGACTGATAAGTCATGTTCATACCGAAACTATATTTTGAATAATCCCAATCGAAACCGACAGATAATCTATGATCAGGTACATAAGGTACATTGGAACCATCTCGTCCTCCTGCGAACAGAGATGCCTTACTGTCTGTAGCACTTGCAGCACCATCTAAATTAGCATTGGTAAAAGTATACGCTGTAAATAATGATAGATCCCCAACCGGTACTATTCCTGTTGGTTCATATCTTGTTAGTAATTCCAAACCCTTTGTGATTACATTACCGGCGTTATCAGGTGTACCATCAGAGTTTGAGTTATTAATAACAATCAAATCCTTAAAATGTGTATGGAAACCAGTTACTGTAACAAGTAAATTCTCGTCATTATATCTGACACCAATCTCTTTAGCTACACTAGTTTCTTTTTCAACAGGTGTACCATCATCTCTTACGGTTCCGGGTGAGGCAATATTAAAGCCTTTGTAAGCTCCACCAAACCATTGCCAGTTGTCATCGTGATTATAAACAAGCCCTCCACCTGGAGCAAACATGAAAGTTTCTTCGTCTAATTGATCGGTTCCTAGACCTGCTCCATTTCTATAATTCATATCAACAGCCTCAAACCTTGCACCGAATGACGCTACAAAGTTATTAATAGTTGCGCTTTCTTCAAAATAAGCAACATGACCACTGGATGTTTCTTTTCTGTCTTCAGCAGCAGTAACCCCACTTACGTGATGACTAATTCCACCACCGACTGCCTGTGTGAAATTGTGGTTTTGTTGGTCTCTATGATGATAATCGTAGTGATACTTATATCCAACCTTAAGTTTATGACCAATATTCTTACCAAAGATATTAGTGTTAAACGCAAAGTCAGTTTCATTCATAATACCGTAAGCA
>MDSZ01232737.1_pt1 | contig 13437 bp, 2 predicted proteins | sample 811201 | NCBI WGS metagenome assembly MDSZ01 (sample SAMN05326647, study PRJNA326480) | marine metagenome | isolation source: seawater | place: Indian Ocean: North | collected 2010
TTATGTGTTTGAAAAAGAAAGTGGCGTTTGGGGGCTCATACAAGAAATCAAATCTCCGGGAGAATATCAATTCCATGTTCCTGATAGATTCGGACACTCTGTTGCAATCAGTAAAAATGCAGAAATCCTCTCCATAGGCTCTCCTTATATGAGCGAAGCGTGTTCAATCTTTGAGCATAGACCAGCAGAGAGAGAAAGCATGTTCAAGCTGGTTAGAGGCTGGTTGGCAGACAATGCAAAGACTAGTGAACTATCACAGTACGAAATCTATAACGCTCAGTATGGCTGGAGAAAAGCGTCTGAGATGATATATTATGAACTTAATACTACAGATAGATTTAAGTTCAGGAAAGATTCTAATGTCAATGAGTATCAACAAATATACAGATTTGGATATGACGATATTCCATACAGGGGAACGTGGGGCTTCATACTGACTGGTGTAGAAGGCAGAAGCGGAGAAGCACCTACGTCAAGAATGGGTTGGAGTACAGCAGTAAATGAAGATGGCAGCGTGGTAGCGTTTGGTGCGCCAACAGACAGTCTCAACGAGGCAGACGACACAAATGTTTACTATAAAGACCAAGAAGGCACTGGATACTCTACGGCTTGGGCTTCTGAAACTAATGCTGGAGCTGTTAGATTATTTGGCTCTAGACAGTACCATCCACATGGAAGTGTAGTTGAATACTTTAAGTTTGGAAACTTGGACATGTCCACCCACTCAGGAACTCCTGAAAACTACACGTTCCTGAAAGATACGTATCAAACTCATGGTGTGCCATTCTCAAGGACTCCTTATGCAGAACTAGAAATACCCAAAGACGCTGGAACTGCATTTATTGTTACTCCAGAGATAGATGCCACAAGTGATGAAATATTGCAGAACATTAAAGACTGGTTGGCGCTTGGGGACAGAACTCTTGTGCTTGTTGGAAACGACCCAGTATGGGAAGAAAATGGTAAGTACAAACTTTCAAACGACATTATAAATAAAATTCTGGAAAAACTTGGCTCAGAAATGAGACTCTCTGCCGCTAGAACGCAGTACGAGTCTTTGTCTGGATGTCCAGAAACAGGAAAGCCTAATGTATTAAGATCTGCTGACATTCCTTATACTAGAAATACAGACATAGTAAGGGATGAAATATTCGCACACGGCGTTGGCGACATACGTATGCATGTTCCCGGCTGGGAAACATTATATCCGCCTTGCACTAGCGTCGGCAAATCAGAGCATGGTAGCAACTGCTGTGATATGCCACTAGCTCATAGCGGAGACCTTAGAGCAGGTTGGAAAGAGGAATGTATTGATGACGCAGGAAGACTAAAAACTGAAAACTACTACTGGCCATTCCATTATGGAAACGGTTCTGCACAATGCGAAGTCCCTCCTCTTAGCGGTATACTGCAAAGACCTAATAACGAGCCTAAACCCTTGCTTGTGGCCGGTGAATACAAAACTCCAGACCCGATTGTTATCCCCGCTTGGACAGAAAAAGTTGTTAAGAGGGTTTGCGTTCCAATCTCTGGTTTTGTCACTAAGACCGATAAGACTTATCACTTTGAAGATACGCACTTTAGCCAGACAGCGTTTGCCTATTCTGACGATGGTCAAATATCAAACATGACTATAACAGACCAAGGTGCGTGGAAAGATCCAAAACCATTTAATGGTAGAGATGCGGTACTGCAAGCTTTTGGCTCTAGCAAAGATGAAGTTATCAAGAGAGAAAAAAGAGTATATCCGAATAGCTACTTAGCAGCAGAAGAGAACTGGATAGAAGAAGCAACCTCTAAGGTCGTTATAATATCATCAGTGGCTTCTGAAAGCGAAAAGAATATGGGTCACGACCAAGACCGTAGCACAGACGGAAATACAAACTTCTATTACAACTTGGTTGAAAAACTTGAAGACGGTGAATATGACTGCGGTAAAAACAAAGGTCTCATAGCACAACTTGGCGGCTGGACAAATAGGTCTAGCTTCAAGGATGCTTTCGATAAATCAGTATTGAAGTTGGCGTTTGAGTCTGATGGACACGGGGTTGTAGAAAATGTTTCAACGCTAGATGCTGACGGCGAATCCGTTGAGCTGCCACGTCAAGCCCATGTTTGCTGGGTAGCTAATCCAAACGGAACACCAAGCGAGTCAGAAGTCGCAAGGATGAAAGAATGGTTAAATAGAGGCGACAAGACACTTGTTATAACTCTTGATAATGACCAAGCCATAGCCAGAAACGTATTTGAAATCTGCAATAAACTTGGAACTGATATAAAGCCTTTGTTAATTCACACTACTCAAAACGGAGAAACAGAAGGCATAGACAAGTGGGCGCAGAAAGATGTGGACATGGACGGTGGATCAAACGATCAGTCTATGAACGCAGACTTATATATTGTTAAGGGTTGCGAAGGTGAGAACAACGAGTCTAAGTTCTTTGCAATATCTAGAACGTCAGACGAAAATGCAAACCAAGGTTGGATACAAGATGAAGATAGAACGATAGCAGACTTTGTTGTCTTAAATATTGGGGATAGAGGAAGACAGCTAATCAAATATGACGTTCCAATCAAGAGCGTTCTCTTTGAAACAGAATCGCTGTGGCAAATCAAGAGTGGCGTGTTTGCAATGACCGCTGATGTTCAAGCGGCTTCTGGGTACAGAGTCTTTGTAGACTTCGCCAGAGAGCTGCAGACTGAAAAACAAGAGATAAGATGGTATGGTAAGGGGTTTGAGTTTGACCCAGATCATAGAAACGATAAGAACAAGCTTGAGCCCGGAAAAGGAATTCTAGGGATAACAGATTATAAAGAAAACGATGAAGGCTACAGCTATGCTGAAGGACTGATGTTTGCTAGTGGACTATTGGCTCCTGAAGTTGGCAAAACCGGCACGTCAACCATTGATATTAGAATACCTTCAGGTATAAGCAAAATTAATCTATACTTTGAAGCAAACAATTTAAGAGTGCTGCCTACTACAGATTATATACCAAGAACATTTAGAATACTATCTGCTTCTGGAGCTTTGCTACCAATAGAGGAGAGAACGCATCTCACACATAAAAAAGTTCACTTAAGGGATGAATGCACCGAAACGGTTAGCTATATTGAGCACCCAGCAATAACGACCACCTTCCCAGAAAGACTCAGACCTATAAAAACTGACAACAGCAAGTATTGCATTGAGCCTGCTGTGGCCACTGAAAGTTCTGTTGCAGATCTTGAATCGCAAGGCTTTAGTCAGCAAGAGATAATAGAGATGAAGATTATGGAAGAGTTGAATAACGAGGCCAACGCAGACATAATCCAATCTGGCATTGACACTACACAGCAGTTATTGTCTGATACAAAGGGTCAGCTGATTGCAGATGGGCCAGTTGTCGTGGCTGAAGAACCTGAAAAGTTCAGCGCTTTTGCTGCTGGTAAGAAGAGATCTAGAATTGTACTTATAAGTGACGCTTCAATACTTCAAGGTACGTGTCCAGAATATCGAACAGAAAACTCCGCCAATGCTCAATTCATCAAGAGTTTGTATGATAAGTCTTCATCAATGAGCAAATTGAGAGACTCAAACACTACAATCATGGACTTAGACGGAGGAAATCTTGGTTCAGAATACTCAGGAACAACTAGGGGCGATGGAGCCACTAGAAGAATTCTGCAAAACCTTGAAGGCGGAAGGCAGTTTGAGCATATACAAAAGGTTATATCTCCAGAAAGAGGTAGTCCTCAGAAATTCTGGGCAGCAAGCGGAATGGCTGGACTAGCATCCAAGTTTGGCGGTGGAACAGCTAGGGTTTCAGGGTCTTACTTCGACAGTAGCGACAGAGATCCAAAGACTGTCACAAGAGTACCCGAACCAGAAACTTTACCTCTGAAGAAAAAGGAAATGTCTAAGTTCTTAGCTTTGGCTGCTGAGGCTGGGGCAAACGCTAAGTTCCACGAAACAGTTGGCAGTGTCGTCTATAGAGACAGAGATGCTGCTGGTGGTATGCCTCCAATTGTAGAAGCTCTTGGAAGAGACCATATAGACTTTGACGCTTATCCTTCTGGATACCCCGGAGATCTATTTGGTTACTCTATTGCACTAGAGGGCGATAGGCTAATTGTGGGAAGTCCATTCAATGGGTTCGACAGTAGCAATGTAATATACTGGCCGGAAGTTAGCGGCTTTAACAAAAATAACTTAACTGATATATCTGGCATATCTGTTGGAGGCAACGGAGGCGCTGGAGCAGTGTTCGCATTCATGAGAACCGGAAGCGGCATAAATGTGTTTGGGTCTGGAGTACCTTGGCAGTTTGTGCAAAAGCTCAAACCTTCTGGCGCAAACGAGCCAATAGATGGATATACTAACATAACCAACTCTGAAAACTATATTGGGTCAAACAACTATACTGCTGCAGACCTAGAAAAAATGATGGCGGTGGGAGACATGTTTGGCTACTCAGTTAGCATGGACAGTGACTTCTTAGCTATTGGAGCTCCCGGACATGACTTTACCAACTATCACGAACACGTATATGACTCAGGATCATTCCTAAGAAAAGAATTTAACTTTGAGTTTGATATCCCTCTTCATAACGTATATGACTTAGGCGACTCTGGAACAAGAACCGATATTATTGGTAGCGGAACTCCAGTGTTAAATAACGGAGCTGTGTTCACCTATAGATATGGTATAGTAAATTGGGGCAACAGAACCAAAGAATACATAGAAGCTGATAAGGTTGTTGCTCAAGGCTACAACGATAGAAAGCAAAAGGACTACACAGACGAGTCCTCGCCAGTCGCAATATCTGGATCTGAAAATGATAACTTCGGAAGAAGCGTTCATATCACTAGATCTGATAGGGCAGACGCAGACTACACGCTTTCTGTTGGTGCTCCTCATCACATGTTTGCTAGCGGAAATATAAACGATGTAAACCCACTACCAAATGCTGGTGCGGCCTATACCTATGACGCAATGCTAAGAGAGCAGCCAGCCACCAGCGGATCTAAACAGGCAACTCTGTTTGCAAACGTTTACGGAGATGGCTCTGGAACATATAAGGTAAGATTAGAAATAAACCAAGCTGTGAACGCTGCAAATACTACATATCAAGCAGAAGGAATGGTATTCAGCAACAATGAAGGCGAATTATTCTTAGAGACTTCAGGCCAAGACCCTGCTGTTAAAGGATTTATAGAACATCGTCCTTATGTATTATCTGCAGAAGGTGAAATACCTTCAGGCACTCCAGTATTTAACTTTGTACCGCTAACAACAGAGGGTTCAGGCGTTTCTGTTAGTGGCGCGATGAATTTATATATCCTGCCCCAGTCTCAGGCAACCGTGTATAATAATATAGGATTGTACACGCAGTCAGCATACATGGTAACAGAATCTGGGATGCCTCTGTTTACTAGTGGGGTAAGCGCGACTGCTGGGTCAGGAAGTATGATTTTAGCGGTTAGTGGTATACAACAACTCACAAGCCAACTTAATCTACGTGTAAGAGGAAAATAAAATGCCTATTAACGTCTATTACCAAAATGATAGTGACCAAGTGTGCGTATTAAGGCCCGCACCGTTGATCTCTATATCTGAAGAAATAAAGAAGAGCGACGGCGGCGAAAAATTCGGCACTAGGTACAATATCACTCTAACAGGTACTCTACTCGACGATGGCGGCTTTCCTCTCGCATATGATCCTAGAAATAATACGATAATTGCTTATCGAGACTCTACCTACAATTCTAGCAGATCTTTAGCAGGCCCATACGACTCTTGGGATGTTGCCGTACAACATGGAAACCAATCTCATTATATGAAAGAGGTTCCAAGACAGGCTGTTACGTTTGAGCAAAAGCTGGACGCAATGTTCTGGAAGCAAAAATGTATGCGCGAACTCTTTGCCAGAGACGGTCAGAGAATGGAGATACAGGCTGTTCATGGAGACGAGGCCAGCGTTGTCTGCTACCCACGAGTTGTTAGCATAGAATTTGTCGAGGGCACTTATGTTGACAGAATGGACTACACTGTAGTCTTAGAAGCCGACACCTTACTTGATAAAGATTTCAAAGTAGACCAAGAAGGTAATCCAATAGCTTCGGGGTTTCATCACACAGAAGAGGAACTGTATCGCTTTGGCGCGTTCTACATTAATAGTTTTAGTGATGACTGGGCTATAGAAGTAGACGAGAGTATTGGGGAATCAACCGACCTGCCTTATACCTACAGGGTTACAAGGAATATGCAGGCTCAAGCGTCAACTCACTACATGCCTACGTCTGATGGAAACAGCGTCATTGAGGTCAGTGGCTGGTGGAATGCAAGAAACTTTGTTCAAGACAGAGCAAAAGTAAACGGCAGCGTTGTTAGCGGCGTAGAAACACAGTATCCAAACCTTCCTACACACTTAGGCTTAATGGGTAGTGGAACATTAAACCTTCTTGATATGTACAGAGGCTACAGTCACTCTCAAAATGAAAGCGTTGACTTAGCTGGTGGCTCGTATACTCTGAGTCAAACTTGGTTACTTGCCAGTGGTAGCGCTTACGAAAACTACAGCACATCTGTATCCAACGGGGTGGATACGCCATTTGTTACTGTATCGGTTGAAGGTACTATACAGGGTTTGTCCGAGCTACCACCAAGTGGTTACGGTGGTAATTACAATGGCGGTGTACCAACTCAAAGTGGGACGAAATACGCAAATGCTCTTGATAAGTACCACGAAGTTTCAAACGGAGGTCAGTTTGGACTAACATCAAAAGTATATAAAAGAGCAAATAACACAGTTGGTGTGAGTCTTAACTCTCAACCAAACACTATAAGCGTTGGTGTTAATGAATATACTGGAGAAATAACATACTCTTTAGAATTTAATAATAGGCCGCTGAATATAATCTCGGGTGTACTGAGCGAAAATATACAAGTTCAAGATACTTATCCCGGAGATGTGTTTGCTGTTATACCAGTAATAGGTAGAGAGACTGGCCCAGTACTACAGTATATAGGAAGTCGTACAGAATACCAAAGAAACCTTACAATAGACTTGTTGATGGACTACACAGATATTGGCTATGGGTCAACTAGGGAGTCTTTGACATTGCTGAAGCCAAGTATTGTAGAGCCTACTAGAAGCCAGTTGAGAACACTAATAAAAGAGCTTAGTCCAGAAAGTGAGCCGGGCATAAGGAAGTGGTTCCTAAACCCTCCTTCTGAGAGCTGGACGCCCAAAGAAGGAGTGTACAATATTAGCCTAAGTTGGATTTATGAATTGGATAGATAATGGCGACTAGAAACCCTACAGATCTGCTGGCTCATAAACCGCTATCTTCAGACCCTTTTTGGGTTAAGACTAGTGGCGGGCCATTCGTGGGCGGTGTTGGGATGTACCCAAACTTTAGTGGGGTTTTAGGCTCAGGTGAGGCTAACTACTTTGATTTTACTCAGAAGTTAGTAAGTTTTGCCCAGCCTCAGTATAGCTATAGCAAATTTGACGGAACAAAGAACTTTGCTCCAGTCATGTTTCTTGAGGGCAAGGTTTTATACTGGTGGGAATCTGGCGTAAATGACGGCCAGTCACTAGAAGGCAGCATAAGCAATGTTACTGAAACTAGTTTTAAAGATGGAAACAAAGACTTTACAAATGTAGCTGGGGCTCTTGTAACAACGTTTAGCAATCTAGGAGGAATAAAACAAGAAACAATAGCCACAGGGGGCGATGCAAGCGGCACTGTAACTGTCGCCGGATGGCCAGACGGCACCGGAAACGTCGGCTCTAAATACAAAATGAGTTTTGCTGGAGACGAGGGCGCTTCGGGAATTGGAGTTCGCAACACTTGGGTTAGCCCGCATCCTAGTAGTGGGTTTTATTGGGATGGTGTAGCTCGCTCTGACACGGCAATGATGATATTAAACAGTGGTATAAATCAATCCCTTGTTTACTGGAATAAACTAGAGTCCGACCTATCCAGTGCAATAAAATCAAAAAAAACTGTGCATGATCAGCATATAGATGCTTACAATATTGACGGAGAGATTGTTGAGTCATCAGGCATGGCTCCTTATTATGAAGATGGTAAAAGCAACCCAACGGTATTCAACCCTTATATTCATTATCAGAAATACAAAAGGTCTAAACGTAATATAGTAGGTAGAAGTAAGCATAATAGAAATGCCATATCAATCCCTCCCGCTATACTATTTCAAACAGATCCGAGTATACCACTACCTCATAAAGGATATTCGATAACTGGTGGTGGATTAAAGAACAGCTTTGCAGGAAGTTGGGTGCCATATGAAATGAGTGCGCCCTACCACGGAAAGGCTCCGTATCCCGTAGAGGAAGAAGAGCCAAAGCCAGAACCACCTCCTACCGACGAAAAATATTCATGCATAGATGGAGAATGCAAGCCAGACAAGGAAGGGGAATACTCTAGTTTGTCAGAATGTCTTTCTGCTGGATGTGGTGGTAGATATTCATGCGTAGATGGAAAATGCCAACCAGACGAGGACGGGGAATACTCTAGTTTATCAGAATGCATAACAGCGTGTCAATCTACGGATAAAGACGACCCAGTAGATACGCCGGTGCCAGCGGATACGGAGGGAGAAGAGGAAGAGGAAGAAGCAGTAGAATGTCCCGAAGTAACCGCAAGCTTGGATGGGACAGGAGAAATCCCGCTTGGGGAAATCACGAATGTCATTATAACCTTCACAGGGTGGATGGACAGCCCTGAAAGAGATATGCACTGGGGCATTGCTGTTGGCGACGGTTCTATAATAAAGAATGGGGGAATCGGATTCAGGCCGACTGTCACAGGAAATAAGGCAAGTATTTACATTGAAGGATTGGCGTTGGGAGACGCAAAAATCCTTGTGGAGGCAAATGTAGAATGCGAAAACAAAAAGACGAAAGAGAAAGAAATACAAAGAGTTCAACGAAGCTTTAATATAAAGGTTGTTAACTAGGGAGAAAATTAATGGGAGTATCAACAAATGTCTAATATTCTTCCAGACTTATCAGTAGTTCCTAGCAGTGGAAATTATCCTGCAGCTACTAGTATAGCGGACTTAAATAAATCTTGGCACGCAAGTGGGGCTATTCCAGCTTCTTATTCTTGCGGCGGCCAGCTATACGGAAGTGAGGGGTTTGTTCAACAAACATTCTTAGGGGCATCTATACGTAGCTTCAGTATGAACGGTGGATTTGGCACAAGCAGCGCTAGCCTGAACGTAGAGCTTGTGAACGATGAGTATAATACATCCGATGGAACACCACTCGGAGAAGGTGATGATGTATACCACAGTGGGCTGCACGACTACTTTAGACCTCCGACGGTAGGGGCTCCTGTGTTTTTTAAGTTTGGAAAATTCAGAGCAGACATAGAACAGGCTTGGAGAAAAGTATTCGATGACGCATACCATGATCCTTCAGGCGCCCATAGATGGCAAAGAGAAGGCACAATGGGCGACGATATCGGAGCTGACAGCCCCGGCCCAAGTAGAGAGATACTTGATTTTGAAAGAATGACACATTATTCTCTACCAGCTCAGAACAGCTCAGTTCTTAGTATGAATATAAAAAGTCCCGTAGACAAAGCTAATGAAAAATTGCAAGACGGAATGTACTACGTTGGCCCAAATCCTACATCTGACGGGAAGTATTTGATTGACGCTGGTTCAAAAAACGCGAAGTATGAAACCTACGATATAAACAATCCAGAGCATGGAAGTGGTGATTTATATATAAGCTATGAAGACATGCTCAACCCAGACACTATTTATAGGGGTAGATACCATGTTCCGTTTGGTGGAATATTGCAGGGTATTGATGAGAAAAGAGGGGAAGGCGGGAACCCTGTATGGTCTGTGAGTGTTACAGATCCTAGAAATATACTTGCTAGCTGCTCAGTGATCTTAAATGGATATGCAGGAACCACCTACAATAATAAAAACTTGTTTAATGTATATGGGTTTTTGGAACACGATCCAACTGACAAACTTATGGATTATTTAATAGGTCAATACGACAGTAGATCTATCTTGAATAAAAAGGTTGGCACTGGCGTTGCCCCTCCTCTTGGAGAGGTAGACTCCAACGGGAGAGTGTTAGATGCTGGAGAAGTCCTCTATGAGGGCGACGACATGTACAGAAAGATCGGGAACTACAATTATCAAGGCATAGATAGTTGCCCACTTCAATTCCCTGTTACTGGCGAAGGAATGGCCAGAAGAACAGACAAGGGTATTCCTTGGTACAGAGTGAGACAGGGGCTAGAGGCTCTACTGAATACATTTGGGTCTTTGAATCATGGCCCACTGTCTGAGTACGTCGAGGCTGGCTATGGCGGTTATATAAACTTTAGAGGTTTCAACTACGCAGTTGACTTTAGCGGCATACCTTTAGAATTAATACCTGACTACTACTTCATCGACTTTGAAGAAATGACACTGCTAGACCTTGCCATGGAACTATGCGATGCAATCAGTCACGACTTGTATGTTAGACTTCTTCCAGTTATAGATCATGATGCTTGTCAATGGTTTTATGACAGAAACGAAGATTTGGCTTCAGCAGGTCGTGAAGACGAAATGGTTGTCGGCATTATAAGACTAGAGGCTATGGATAGGTCTGAAAAACCAAGATATGGCGCCATAAAAGACTACATAAGTGAGTTGTCTGCATCAGGTATAGGCGTTACAAATAGCAATACTGGAACAGAGTTAACAGACGTTGTTACTGATAAGTTTATTGTCGGCGCGCAAACATCAGATTTATATTTCTTTGATACGACTTACGATAGAGATCACTTAAATGCTAGAAAGTCGGAGATTGGCGCCCTCAATACACTGCCAGCACAGATAGCCAACCAATGGACTCTTGAGTCGTCGTTCAATCAACAGGTCATACCTTTCTATGGTATGCTGGGGCCAAACACTGCAACAATACCTAGAGGGTTTGGTTCTTTCCAGCAAATCATACTTGACGCCAGAGACCTGAACGCATTTGGCGTAGGCAACTACTATGTAGCAACTGAAATGGAATTGAGGGCGGCTTCAATATCCTATGAAAGATGGAGAGATTTTCTAGTACTTTACAATGATATGTACATGCAAAGTATGGAGCCCGGCGACGCATTTGACGCTTCCATGCTTTCGCAAACTCCTAACACAGACGGCTTCAATCCTAATATATCTAATAACTATGGTGTAGCTTGCCCTAGAAGCGTTTGGAGATCTGACAGAAATTATATGGGGCCTGATGGATTGCCCGCAAGCCCTTGCAGTCCTCCATACGGATACCCGCTGTATTTTAAGAGAGCAGAAAAAATAGGGATACCGGAAGCAGGTATCGCAGGAATGAGCGTTCAAGGTAACAAAATTATACAAAACCTAGCTCGTCTTAGAAATGAGGTGGCTGATCCCGATTCTCTAAATGACAATGTTACAGTTTTGCGTGACAATATAAATAAGATAAATGAAGAGTACAATAAAAAAGAAGAGGCTTATAGCGAAGCTGAAATTGTTAAAGAGACGGACTACGGCAATGTGGCCGAATATGATCAAGCCCGAAAGTCTCAAGAAGAAAGACTTATTGAAATTAAAAAAGCAATGGAAGCGTTGTCTGAACAAAAGGACTCGCTTACCAGAGCGTCTATTTCTGGAACCCTTAGTGAGCGTAGAGCCCGCGCAACCATTGGGTTTGTGGAAGAAACTAGTAGAAGAGTTTTTGGTATAATGAGAAGCCTTACTGATTACTCAGACAAGGCCGTGGAAAACTCGCAGAAAGTTTACCAGTTTGTCAAAGGTGTGGCAGATAAACATCTTGGAAAAGATTTCTTGGTAAAGTTACCAAAAGAAACCAACCTGTGGTATAAAAACGATATCACTTTAAAGATGCCGTTTGGTGCTAACCCCCTAACTGATGATGTTGCTAGAATTTCTGAGATAGAGTACGGCCCCTTTGGGTTTAGACCCAGACCAGTAAATCCAGACCCCGATTATTACTATAAACCCGACTTCCAAAGAGAGCTGCGTCTCCGTAGGACTACTTATGATAACTCACGCACAAACTCTATGGGTAGATATAATGGACAGGCTGGAGCCTACACGCTTGGCGCGTTAAAAAATAACTACAATCCGATTGACGATAAGTGGGAATACAACTACGAGCCAGATACAGACGGTGGCTTTTTTGACTTTGAAATATTTAGCAATAGTTTCTCAAAACATGACTTAGAACGCATACCCGATGAGAACAAGCTGCCAAAAGCGACATTATTTAACCTATTCCCATTCGACACAACTAACTTCATGCAAGATAATGGGAAGATAAGTTCATACGTCAGATTTGACAACAGTCAGTTTTTGAGCTTTGAAGGCGTTGGTGCTGACGACATGACTCAGCAACTAGTCACCAACAGGGGCGAAATTATACCAGATTTGGTCGGAGCCTTAGACAACACCGCTGGCGCAGCAAGTGAATTTGAATCATTTAATACTAAGGACAAGCTTCTGTCATTACCAAAAACAGTCGCGTTTGTAAAGGTTGAAGTAGATTCAAAACTTTATCATGCTCCAAGAACTGTTGGAATACCTACAAAAAAGGGCCGTAGAGATACTAAGAATTTGATTGGTATGCCGTTCTTTATGGATGCTGTGTTTGGTCAGGACGTTATTGACATTGGTCAATATTACCAACCAAAGTCAAAGCACGTTGTCAGAACTAATCAAGAAACAGGTGAAACCACCTGTACTTGGGTTCCTATGCAAGGGTGGTATGAAGCAAACTTTATCCCTAACCCTGCTAATGGTGGGTTTGCAGGCGGGATGGCTATGCAACAAGACTTCTACAGAGTTTACGACCCCGTGTTTGACGGCCAGCTAATAGACACTACTTTTGTCAGCGGTGTAGACCCTGACCATGTTTATGCTAAAATAACATTGCCGGGCAGGATAGTTCCCACGATAGATTCAAGGATGAATGATGGGCCATTCCAGTTGTTCCAAGGGACTATGATTAAAAACTTCTTGACCATGGACACTGTAAAAGGTATGCCCGGATTTGAAATTCCTACGTTCAGAGGTAAGCCTAGAAGGTTTGGGCCAAGTTGCTTTGGTGTAACAGAAGGCATATTTAACAACGTTGACATTGTGGCAAATGCCAGAAATGCGTTCCAGACAGCTATGTCAGCTCTCGAATATGGATCTCCAGAAAGACGTATACATCTGTCGTCCCCTTCTCCAGTATATCCCAACGTGGTTGCGCTGGCGTTAAGATCAAACGAAAGGTGTTACGGCCCTTGGATATCCTCTAGTTTGAGCGGCGTTAGTCAGAGATCTATAAGAAAGAATAGAAACTTCTCTACATTCCGCTATGGAGGAATAGGTGGGAAGGTTGAGTTTGTAAAAGAAGAAGAGTTAGCACCTTGGAA
>MDSZ01163635.1_pt1 | contig 13436 bp, 7 predicted proteins | sample 811201 | NCBI WGS metagenome assembly MDSZ01 (sample SAMN05326647, study PRJNA326480) | marine metagenome | isolation source: seawater | place: Indian Ocean: North | collected 2010
TGAAATGAATTTCATTGGTGATGTCCACGGTGATGGATATGACGATTTGATAGTCACTGAATTATTTGCAGATACAAATCTGTATCAACAAGGTAGAGTGCATATGTACTCAGGGTCTGAAGACGGCGTTGTAAAGAATTGGACAAAAGACGGCCCTCATGCTAACGCCCGTTTCGGATTCACAGTATCACCGGCTGGTGATATTAACGAAGATGGATTCGATGATTTCTTGATTATGAACCCTTCAGCATCAAAGGCCGGAACGGTCAACCTCTATCTCGGTTCAGCAGCCGGCCCAAGAAGCGATAATCAATTATTCGCTCAGGGTTCAAACGGAGAAAACGTTGGATTGAACCTCCTTGCAGGCATGGATTTTGAGGGAGATGGTTTGGGAGATTTACTGTACTCATCACGAAACCTAAACCTAGGTGAAAATTTTGCGCCAGTCATCACAATCTTGTCAGAGCGAGACTGGGAAGATGTTACATTTGAGTTTGCGGATCAAGTCGATGACATAGTTCTAATGACTCCTCTCCGGGGTAGTCCTTCTTTGATGGTAAAACTCACAGATTCTAGTCTATACATGCTAGAAAATACTCCAGATGGAGTAACTGCTGCTGGCAGCTGGTATTATCGAAATCTGACAGATGTGGAATCTGCTGATTTAGGGATTACAAACGCTGGAAAACCACTAATTCTTGCAATCAAGCATTTATCGGGAACTCCAAAATTGGTGACGATGACTGTAGATGGAAACACTGGTCTAGATTACAGCTTAGACACAGGAACAGGTGTAGGTAAAGAAATGGGTGTGGCTAAGGATTCTCAAGGATTACAGAGAATCGGACATATTTCGCCGAGTTTTTCATCGATATTCTACACTGAAGAATCGGAATATGGATATTCTACTTCCCTAGTAAAGTCCTCAATTGACGTTAGGTATCCAATCGGAGTGCACATAGACACAACTGATAACACTCGTCTGGTTTACGTAAACGATGATGACGGAATGGTAATGCTCTCCACGCTTCAAAGTACATGGAGTGAGGTTTCAGTACTGAATACCACAATAGGCGATGACTTTGATTCAGTATGGACTTTTGGCAATGATTTGATATTCTCTCAAATTGGATTCAACAATAGCACAACATATCTACAATTAGTTGAGTTCAACGGAACCAATTACACTGTTTCTAATGTAATGCCTGCAAATTCCACTGCATCATTTGAGTTAGAAATTGTCTCGGGGAAGTTGGTTATCTCTGTAATAGATGGAAGTTATCTGAGTGTGTATGAGCGAGACATCAACGGTGGAAATTGGAGTATTGCCTATCAAAGGTTGATACCAAATAACCTGACAAATAACACACTTGTAATGAATGGTGGTCATGCAATATTCGACATTGACAACATGGATCAAGGCATGATTTACAGATTAAACGACGGAAACTGGAGTCTCCATTCAGAAACCATTCCAGATTCAGAAACCGCACACGATTTCTTGGTTGATGGAGATAGGTGGCACATAACTTCTACAGAATTTGGAACATCCTCAAACCATATGGTTTGGACAACAGGAACTTTTTCTGATAATGCGATTACAACATCAACAAAATTCAGCTCTATTAGTACCGAACACGTGGCTGGTTTGGACTTAGTTGATGGAGATCTAGTAATAGCATATTCACAGTCATCAACTAATGATTTCAGCGTCATGAGAATTGTTAGTGATCTTGACCGTGACTTAATCCCTGATTCGCACGATGCTTTACCAGAAATTGGCAATCAATGGCAAGATTCTGATTTGGATGGTTATGGAGACAACCCAGAAGGACAACAACCAGACGCATGCCCTTCCGACAACGGGGATTCTACAATTGACAGATACGGTTGCGAGGATTATGATGATGATGGTTGGTCCGATACAAATGATGACTGCAATGATGATGACGGTACATCTTGGTGGGGAAGAAAAGGATGTCTTGATGGAGATCAAGATGGTTGGGCCGATGGAGATGCTACATACATAGGCGATTACTTCCCTACGAACTGGAAGCAAGCCATAGACTCAGATGGTGACAGAATTGGGGATAACCACGGACCAGATTGTTGTGAAACAGAAACAGAAACATCTGGTCTTTCAATAATTCCTGATGTTTTCCCATACAATCACATGCAGTGGAAAGACGATGACAATGATGGTTATGGTGACAATGATTCTGACATTGTATCTGGGGATAAATGCTGGTGGATAGAGGGTTATTCCTGGAGAGACCGCCTCGGCTGTGTTGATACAGATGGAGATGGTGCATCGGACCCATCAGATTTCGGCACGTCCAGAGAATGGAATGAAAGTCAAGGAGCTGATATGTGGCCACAAGACCCAACTCAGTGGGCAGATAGTGATGGAGATGGTTTCGGCGACAACTCTTCGGATGGTGCAACTTTGCCTGATAAATTCCCTATGAATGAATGGGCTGCCAATGATACAGACGGGGACTCATACCCAAACAATTGGACATCATATGCATACATGGATGACGATGGAGATAATGTTCCTAACAGGAACGATTGGTGTGAAAACACCGTAGGTACTTCAGATGACGATGGTTGTAGTTCGGACCAAAGAGATCCATCGAGTGAATCATATAATTACAGAGATCCTACTATTTCCATAAATCTTGAACTGGATAATTGTCCAAGCGTTGCTGGTAATTCTACGTCTGCGTACTTAATAGTGGATGGAGTATACACAGTTGTACCATATTATGGATGTCAAGATACTGATGGTGATGGTAGAGAAGACTCAACAGACGCTTTCCCAGACGACTCAACACAAGTTGCAGACAGTGACGGTGACGGTTGGGGAGATAACCAACAAGGAAATGACCCTGATGAATGTCCATTCACTCCCGGGGTAATCAATGGTACAAAGCCTAACGGCGAAACAGGAGTTGGATGCCCTCTAGAGACAGATGAACCAGATGAAGATCAAGACGGTGTGCCTGATGATAGCGATGATTGTGCCAATACTCAACTAGGTCAAACTGTAAACGAAATTGGATGTTCTGAGTACCAGATTGATGATGATCTAGACGGTGTATACAATGCCGAAGATAGGTGTGCAGACACTCCTTTCGATACAGCAGTAGATAGTGACGGTTGTTCGAATGCGCAAAAGGAAGTTGATACAGATGGCGATGGGATAAATGACCCAATCGACCAATGTCCAAACACTAATCCAACAGATGCTAACATAATTGAGGCCCTAGAGAACTCTGGCTGTGCACTTTACCAATTAGATTCGGATGAAGATGGAGTAAGCGATGACATCGATGAGTGTGAAGATACATTCCCTCCAGTGATTGTTTTAGCCAACGGCTGTATCGACGAATCGAGGATTGATGAAGACATAGACGGAGACGGTTACAGAGGAAACTACACATATTTCCCTGACAATGAGACCCATGTTGGAGATGCATTCCCATTCGACAAAACTCAATGGCAAGACATGGATGGTGATGGATATGGAGACAATCCTATGGGTGAACGCCCAGACTACTGCCCAGATGTCTTTGGAAAGTCAGACAAAAATGAAAGGTATGGTTGCCTAGATTCAGATGGCGATGGTTACAGTGACATCTTGGGAGATGACGCTTTCCCTGAAAATCCTACACAGTGGGAAGACGCAGACAAAGACGAATGGGGAGACAATCAGAGTGGAACGGAAGCCGACCTATGTCCTGATACCGATTGGCAAAACGAGGTATACAGGTTAGAAGCAGTCAATAATTTCGGTTGCGCTGCTTACCAGTCTGATAGTGATAACGATGGTATTACTGACGATCTGGATGCTTGTCCAAATACTCCTTCGGGCGCGGAAGTTTACCCCAGCGGATGTAAAATTGAATCTGAATCAAAGGACACTGATACAACAGACGAGATTTTCGGCTTGGACCCGATGATATTCTATGCAGCAGCTGGTGGAGGAGGTCTTCTATTCCTCGGCTTGGTATTCGTTATTATCTCGAGGTTGCGAGGTGGAGAGTTCGATTTCGATGATGATGATGATGAAGATTGGTTTGAGGAAGATGACGATGATGAGGACGATTTCATGTCGAGTATTCTCGGAGGCAGAGGAATCTCAAGAGGTCCATCGTCCGGCCCACAAAGAGGTCCTCAAACGGGCCCACCCTCTGGTCCAAGAGGGCGTGGTCCAACCAGAGGACCCCCTGGGGCTTCCCCACAGAGGGGGCCATCATCAGGGCCAAGTAGAGGGCCGCCAGGCGGTCCCAGTAGAGGTCTATCCGCAGGACCTAGCAGAGGTCCACCGGGTGGCCAAAATAGAGGTCCTGACCCAAGGGGTCCACAAAGAGGCGGAGGGCAATCGGGTGGAGCAACTGCTGGTAAAAGAGTTGCAAAGCGTAAGCCGGTAGCTGACGGAAGAGTTCGAAAGGCTAGGGTTCAAATCGACCCTGATTTATTCGATGCTGAGGAAATGGCAGATAGAGCGGCAGCTATTGATTGGACGAAGACAGCCCTGAGGGGTGGAATTACCGAGCGGTCAATATTAATGCAGTTGCAAACTACAGGATGGTCAGCTCCACAATCGAGAGCGATAATCGATTTGTCAAAGGAGTAATCTTGAGGCATCACACTCAATAAGGGTAGTTAATTCGGAATTTATACGGGGGTTAGAAATTGAGCGATGATGTTGCCGACGTATCAATGCCAGAGGGTATTGAAGTCGACGACGCCGCTGCTTATTTTGGCGTATTCGAATCTTCAGATGCTCTCCATCAAATGATGGACATGCCTAGGGAGGCTGCATTTGAGAAATTCTTTGCACTGCTTTCAGACCTAGTTCTCAAACCCGGTGACTTCGATTTCGAAGAAGCTAGTGAAAGATTGAATTGTGAAGGTGGCGAGATTTACTTCTTAGTTGCAGGGCATCTGGGTGTAATGTCTCTACCCGAACAACTTGCTTTAGCAATAAGTGAGGGTCAATTCTCTGACTCAGAATCTAAGCAACTTCAGGAAATTGCGGACCCAATGCGTCTGCTCAAACTATTCGCAATTGCACAACAAACCGGTGGTGAGGGAGAGGCTACAAAATATCTCAATGGTGTTGAGTCTCTACTATCCAATCCAGCAGCAAACAAAGATGCACTACTTTCACTGGCATCTGAAATCAAAGCAAGTTTCGATGTTGCTGGTCATGTCACCCCAGTTGTAAGTTTAGCAAGTGGTAGTGCTTCCGCTAAGGAAATAGAAACTGCATATGCTCCACCGGTAGTTAGCGAACCGGTATCTTTAGAGGAGCCAGAAATCACTACCACACCGGAACCAGTAAAGGAAGTGTCACTTCCTGTGGTAGAGCATGATCCAGTTTCAGAAAAATCAGTACCCCTTCCTTCGAGTGATCCAGTTCCACTGCCTAAGATTGATGAGCCAATCATCGAAGTTGATGAAAGAAAGGAGTCGGAGAAAACAGACGATGCATTCGCAGGAGCATTTTCAGTTATGAATCCCGAACCGGAATCACAACCTGAGCCAGTGCCTAATCCCGAGCCAGAGCCACAACCTGAATTAGGTTCTGAACCCGTAACCGAAACCGAAATTGAGCCAGAGTCTGAACCAGAACCAGAAACGGAATCTGAACCAACGCTTGATGATGCATTCGCAGCAGCGGATACCGACAATAGTGGTGGGTTATCTGTTCAAGAAATCGCTGATGCAACAGACAGGGATCTTGAAGAGGCAGAGAAAATACATGCTGAAGCCGATATTGATGGAGACGGTCAGGTCACACTTGAGGAGCTCAAATCACAGCCAGAAGTGACTGAAAGAATGGCACTTCCTAAGCCGGTGAAGCCGATAAGGGCAGGAATCAAAAATACACCACCACAACAAACCCAACCGGGAAACTTGCAGCAGCAACAGCAGCAAGCTTGGCTTGCTCAGCAACAGCAACAGGCGTGGCTTGCTCAGCAGCAACAACAGCAGCAACAACAGCAACAGCAGGCGTGGATTGCTCAACAACAGCGGCAACAACAAGGTTGGGGACAACCGGTCCAGCCAATGCAACCAACTATTCGCTCAGGTATACATTGCCGAGGTTGTAGGATTGGTGTCGATCCAAATTGGCGTTTCTGCCCAGTATGTGGGACTCAAAACCGCTGATTACTCGATAAACTTACCATCTTCCAGAATTTGTGAATCATCCAACCAAACAGAAGGTTTGGTGACTACTCCAGGAATATGGATTCCAACTGAAGCACTTCCACCAAGACTAGTATTGTCTCCGATTGAAAAGTAGCAGGTACCCAATAATTTCTCGTCCTCTAGCACGTGACCGGTAATCTGCGCGTTAGGGTTCATTCCGAATCCAAATTCAGCAACTGTCCAAACAAGTTCCCTATCCTTTGACCGCAGTTTTGCTGCCGCCTCTCCAAACTGTTGTCGAATTTGGGCTGCGGTGGCGTCTCCTTTGATATCGATGACAATTCCATTTTCGACTGTCAATTCTAGTGCTTCATCTAGCAGGGTAGATTCCCAAGTTCCGTCAATAACGATTGTTCCATTCATCGTACCTTCTTTAGGTAATACGAATGCTTTACCTGCAGGAAGATTTGTAATCATTCTAGGTCGATTACAGATACCATTGTCATCAAGATTCCAATCCTTCCATGAAACTTCAAATTCGACATCTGTACCCTTTGAATCCTTGACATGGACCAACTTTTTGCGCCTCAATTTACCTGAGAATTCAGAAAGGCTTTTTTTGATTTGATTAAAGTCTGCAGTCATCCCTCCACTGACGAACATGTCATCAGTCATCCCAGGCATGGTAGCGACTCTTGCCCCTTCCTTCAATGCCGCTCTTATCGCCCTAGTGTGTGTTAGAGAGTATTTTGTAGGTGCAATCACAATTTGTTGTTGTTTCATCAAGTTAGCTACAGGAGTTGGTGGCTCCTCCGCATGATGTCTTCCTCTTGGCATAACAATGAGTAGAACTCTATCTGAACGCTCAGTTGCTGCTTTGTGCAGTGCTTGCCCAATTTGACCAGTTGTAGGGTCACAAACTATCAGAACGTTTTCTCCCCTTCTGATGTCCATACAGGTATGAGTCACACGTTTAGCGGATTCGAACAGCGCTTGGTCTAAGTCCAAACTTTCCAAAACTTCCGCCACATTTTCTTCAAGGGGTTCTTCAGATCCCACGACTTCTTCCAGTTCTAAGTCGTCTTCATCGACCTTTACCGCTCTCTCCTTTGGTTTACGCCGGAATGGAGAGGCCATGACGAACCCTAGTACGTTCACGCCTTCAAGGTGTGCCCGGCTCCACGTGAAATCTTGAAGAGAAAACACTCTCTGGGTTGAAACATGGGAGCAAAGGAAGAATTCATGACAAGAGTCAACGATTTGTACAGATTCGAAGCGATTCAAGGTCACCTTGGTTGGGATCAAGAAACTATCATGCCGGCAAAGGGTGCTAAGGCTAGAGGAGAAATTCTAGCCTGGCTCGCAGGACAGCGACATAGTAGGCTGATCGATGAGGAAATGGGTTCACTGATCCAAGAATTAGAACTATCAGAACACGACGATTATTTCTCTGCAAATCTTAAGGAGATGAGGAGAAAGTACGACGAGGCTGTAAAACTGCCAACAGAGTTTGTTTCTGAGTTTACCAAAGTGCGCAGTGAGGCTTTGTTGGCATGGCAGCAGGCTAGAAGTGAGAGTGACTTTTCTCAATTTGCGCCACATTTACAGAAGCTGATTGATTTGACACACAAGAAAATTGGATATTTGGGCTGCGAACATACTCCATACGATGTATTGCTAGACGAGTATGAAGTTGGAATGACTGTAGGAGATTATGACCCACTATTCTCAGGGTTAAAGGCAAGACTTGTGCCTCTTCTTGGAAGGATTATGGAATCGGAAACAGTAATTCCGAGACTTCCTGAAGACATGGTATTCCCTGCAGACGCACAGGAAAAATTCTGTAACAAAGTTAGTCAGGCAATGGGCTTTGATTTTGAAGCAGGTAGAATGGATCGGTCAACACACCCATTTTGTGCAGGACTATGGCCTGATGACACTAGATTCACAACAAGGTTCGATGAAAAGGATCCGTTCTCCTGTCTATATGCGGTAATGCATGAATCCGGTCACGGAGTTTACGAACAGGGTCTTCCAAGGGAGTACAGTTTCTCTCCGGTTGGCGGGGCCATATCTTTGGGCGTGCATGAGTCACAATCTAGATTCTGGGAGAATCAAATTGGTAGAACCGCTGCCTTTTGGCACGTTGCTATGCCATGGTTCAAAGAGCAATTCCCAGATTGTCCTGATTGGACCAATGAAACTCTGGACCTAGTTGCAAACGAAGTAAAGCCCGATTTCATAAGAGTTGAAGCGGATGAAATCACTTACAATCTACACATCATGATTAGGTATGAGATCGAGAAAATGATCTTTAATGAAGGACTTAAGGTTGAAGATATACCTGAAACATGGAATAAAATGATGAAGGATTGGTTCGGAATAGAAGTTCCAAATGATTCACTGGGGTGCCTACAAGATATTCATTGGTCAATGGGTGCGTTTGGTTACTTCCCAACCTACACTCTTGGAAATTTATACGCTGCTCAATTACTTCAAACAATGTCAGAGGAACTTGGTGACATCGATGAGATAATCAAGTCAGGAGATTGGTCTAGCATGCTTGATTGGCTACGTGATAAAATACATCAGAAGGGATCTGTGATGACCCCAGCGGAATTGATTGAGAGTGCAACCGGCTCTCCTCCAAGTCCAGAACCTTTCCTTGCTTATGTTGAATCAAAGTACTCCAAGTTATACAACTTGTAATCACTCTTCTTCATTGCCAATTCCAGTAACCTTAGCTTGCAAGGAGTTCAGCATGCCAGTTAATTCCATGATTGCATCTTGTAAATCATTGGTTCTGTCGTCTTCATTGTCCGTCCCAAAAGAGATACCTAACATGGTAATCATCGCTCCTGAAAGCATAATCACAGCTGACGTAAATAGGTCTCTGAGATTGATTTCATCACCGTTTGCTAGCATAATTCCCCACAGTGCTCCTGCAGCAAAAATAAGCAGTCCAATTACGATTTGTTGATGTCCAGGTCCAAGTTTTTCTTCTAAGCCACCCATTTCCTTCACAGTAGTAAATTCAAAGTTTGGTAAATAAACTAATGCGAAGTAAAATCAGTCTCTAGGCTGATTTAATCCCAGGGCAACATTACCAGAGGTTTTCCAACGTCACCTGCTTCTACCAAACACTTTCCTTTAGGTCCAGTATCATCGTTTCTTTCGAAGACAGGAACTCCGTCGACTACTGTTAAGACCGGCCATCCAACTAGAGTTCTGCCAATGAACGGGCTCCACCTCACGGTAGTCCACGTGTTTTCGTCCTCAACTTTGATTTTCTTGCTTAAGTCAACAAGAACAATGTCGCCGTCAAAACCTTCCTCGAGTTTACCTTTGCCTATCATCTGATAGCACTCAGCAACATCTGTCGACATCCATTTGACAACCTGTTCCAATGTGCACTTTCCTTCAGATACGTGGGTTAGCATTACAGAGAGCGAAGTCTCAACACCAGGCATGCCACTGTGTGCAGCAGGGAAACCTTGCTTTTTGTTTTCCATAGTGTGAGGTGCATGGTCTGTAGCAATACAGGCGATTGTTCCGTCCAGCAACCTCTTCCAAAGTGTCTCTTTGTCTTTCTTGTAGCGAATTGGCGGGGTCATTTTCAATCTAGTTCCAAGGACTTCAACATCGCTTTCATCAAAAGTGAGGTGTTGTGGAAGGACCTCTGTGGTTACATGTGCTTTTCCTTCTTCGCCATGTAGTGAGGTTACATCTGCTAACCAGTCTGCTTCGATTCCCGAAGTGAGGTGCAATACATGCAGTCTGTGTCCACTTTCCTGAGCTAATTTAACCGCTCTCTTTGTGGCAATAAGTGCTGTTTCATCATCTCTCCACTCAGCATGGGCAGCCATATCTCTACGACCTTCGATCATCTTTGCTCTCTCAATCATTCTAGTTTCGTCTTCAGCATGCACTGCGATTAATCCCGCAGTATTGTCAAAGATGGTCTTCAGAGCATTCGATTCGTTTACCAATAAATCACCTGTCGAAGAACCCATGAAGATTTTAATTCCACAAATTCCAGGTATCGCAATAGGTGCTCCAGGAACTCCTACTGCCTTCTTTAACTCCTCAACGTTTGACTCGGTCGCACCTATGAAGAATCCATAATTTGTAACACACTTATTCGATGCAGTCTCCAGTTTGTCGTACATCGATTGTAGTGTAGTCTGGCTTGGAACGTTGTTTGGCATGTCCAAGAACGAGGTAACACCTCCACTAGCAGCGGCTCTTGAACCAGTGAACAAGTCTTCTTTCTCAGGCTGGCCCGGGTCTCTAAAATGGACCTGTGGGTCTATAATTCCCGGAAGTAAATGTAATCCTGAAGCATCGTAAACGTGCTCACCGTCATTTGGCGTAAGGTTTCCGTCTGTGGAAATTTTTGTGATAACTCCGTCGGTTATTCTCAAGTCTCCTACTGCGATACCTGTAGGCAGAACCATACTCGCCCCTGTCACCAATATATTTCCACTCATTTCTTCACCTTCTTCTCGCACTCTTTGGTCTAAAGGCATTGCAAACATCATCTCGCATGTCGATGTACGGGCCGCCTAGTAGGTCAACACAGTATGGTACTGCCTTCCAAATTTCGTCTATAGTTTCTCTTATCGCTTTAGGCCGACCAGGGAGGTTGAAAATAAGGGACTTCCCTCTAGTTCCGCCAAGCTGTCTGGAAAGGATAGCAGTGGGAACAAACTCCAGTGAAATTGCTCTCATTTGTTCACCGAACCCAGGCAGTATTCTATCGCAAACTTGCCTAGTTGCTTCGGGAGTAACATCTCTTTCGGCAGGACCTGTGCCTCCAGTGGTTACCACGACATCACAACCTAGATGGTCAGTCATTTCAGTTATTGCATGAGAAATGGCGTCAATTTCGTCAGGAACTATCACGTAATGATGAGACCATTCTGATGCTATTGCTTCCTCGAAGAATCCCAAAATTGCAGGACCGCCTTCATCTTCGTATTCGCCAGAATGTGCCCTATCTGAGATTGTAATAATACCAAACTTTGCGGGGTCACCAACCATGTGCCCACCTCACTCGCTACCATATTTGTCTCGTATGTCAGCATGGAAAGAGTCTAGAAGGGTGTCTTCGAATAGCTCGGCTTGCCTGCGAATCTTCGTTGACCGCATGTGCAGGAAAGCCATTCCAATGAATGCGATAATAGCAATTGGAATTGCAGCCTCAAGTTTGTACTTGTGCATCACAGTAATGATTCCTTCAGCAGTGTAAGCCCACGTTAGAGATGCTGCGGCACCTCCCACAAACGTAGCCCAAAGAACGCGCATAAACTTCATTCTTGAAAGCAGACCAAGCATTGCTCCTACCAGAACACCAGATGCCATGAATGGAATCCAAACGAAAACAATCAATCCCCAGAATCCCCATTTGTTGATCATTTCACGTTTTTCGTTCGCGGTGTATTCAACCGTTGAAAGAATATCACCAAACAGTTTGGTTTGCAGAACTCTACCACCTAATCCGTCTTGCTTAGCTACTGCGGCAACTCTAGCGTCTTCGCTATCCTTACTAGTCAGTGTTTCAACTCGACCAGCACCAGATCTGTCAGCGAGAGTTGAAACTAGGTTTCTACCTTTGACAATCAACTCTTGAGTTCCTACGAGTTCAGGATTTTCTCTCGATATGTACTTTCTCAAATCCTTTTCAATATCTGTGTTTGAATCCTTGAATCTGAAGAAAGCAAACCTCTGGTTTGGTTTGTATGCAACTCTTACGAATATGATTGAGTCTTCACTGGTAACAGTTGCCATCTGTAATATGAGGTCGTTGGTTGATCTGAAGTAGCCTTTTACTGATTCTCTAACATCATCTTCAACCTTAGATAGCATGTGCAAGTCTCTGAAGAATGCGGTGTAGTCTTGATCCTCAGCATCATCTTCCTCAATCATACCGCTACCGACTCCTACCCCGGTTTCGAAGTCAATTGCTTGGTTATCTCCAATTGATCTGACAGTAAGTTGAACTGGCTTGAATACACGGAACAGAGCGAACTCTTCCAAGATTTCTTTGAGGATTTCAGACCTTACGTCTGCGCTGTCAGAAAAGGTGCCCTCAGTGTTTGAATATGGAACCATGATGTCGATAGAAAGGTCACGTACTTCGATTTTATACAAATCCCAATCGATATTGATATGCAGTCTTGATTCTGAGTTTCGTAATACGTCAACCACAACTTTACGGATGTGAGTTCTTGAGAGCATATCGTCAGTGTCTTGGTGGTATAATTTGTACATTACAGGATAGGCTAAGAATAGAGAAATCACAGAAAGTGAAAGTGATACGAAAGCCATCCACCAAGCAGGTATGCCAGCAGCTCCACCTGTTAGCATAGCGGTTTCACGGCCACCGCCAAGTTCCGCCCCCATCAGTACGAATCCCCAGTTTCCTAAATCAGTAACAGACCAACAAGAGCGAGGACCATCTTCCAAAATTGTTGCTTCGCGCTTTACCTCAGAATCGACGAATGGTAGGAATGAGAGCGCATTTTTTGAGGTTGAGATTTCGAATTCAAGAACCTTATCGATTCTTTCTGTGCCATTTACCCTATCTGATTCACTTTTGTTATCTAGGTCAGTACCCATGACGTACAAGTCGATGGTTATGACGAGTTCATACGTACCTGTCTTCCAATCATCGTATTCTATTTTTACAGACTTTTTGTTAATTTCACCTTGTGAAGGTTCGGGTGTCTCGCCACCATCAGATGCGGTTACTGTCCAATTCAGTACGGGAATTCCTTCGGCCAAGTTGCGACCAGAAACCTTCACCGCTTCGACATCATTGTCAGGATATGCGTGAATCCAGGGGGTGTCAAGGACTTCCTCACATTGATCTCCAGCATCAAGGACAGTGTCGCTTGCCCAGTGATCTAGTGCTGTCGATTCACCGAATACGCCGCTTGACATTCCAAATAAGAGCAAGGCGTATAGTGCGCCATATCCAAGACCGGCGAGCAAAGTCCAGTCCTCAATCGCTGATGGAAACCGGTTTTTTGAATCGGTATTCCTTCTTTTTCTGATCGCTGCTAATTCCTTAGAAACCTTGTCGATAGGTTTGGAATCTCCAGTTTCTACTGGAGTGGGTTCAATATCACTGACGATATCTTCCGACCCCATGTATGCCCCTACGGGGCAACAGCAAATGAATACTATGCAGGAATATCCAGATTCCGGTCAAAATTGGGTAAGTTACGCCAAGGGGTCGAACTGTAATTTTGCAAGTTTTTCGGGAA